>ERZ772883.301-NODE-301-length-55642-cov-6.000971_pt1 | contig 55642 bp, 53 predicted proteins | sample MGYA00580575_ERZ772883 | MGnify/ENA primary metagenome ERZ772883 (study PRJEB29015, sample SAMEA2737666) | human gut metagenome | biome: human gut; feature: human-associated habitat; material: faeces | place: China | collected 2012 ... | reverse complement strand
TTCCCGTCTGCGCCGTGCTGTACAGTCTTTATCTGGAGTTCATGAAGAAAGCAAGTGCTCGGCACTGAATGATTCATAATCGGATAACTTCTGAGCATTGGGTTGTATGCCAAATGCAAAGGGCTTGGGATATTCCAAAAATCGCCGCGTGTATGGACAGCGGCTGTGCTTGCTGTTTTCTCAAATCTCAATATCCGCAGATCGTGATGTCCCCGCTTTTTCGAAAGCGGGGACATTTTTTCTTCTCCGATACTTAAAAAACGGCAGAGAAATGTCCGTTGTATAGTAGAGGGCTAAGTGCATCATACTATTGATAATTCTTGACAGTACCCCCGGAGCCTGCAAATAAATTTGCGCATAAATCTTGACGGGACCGAGAACAACGCCGCTCAAAACAAATTGAGCGGCGTTTTCTATGAATCACTAAGGTTATACAGGGTATATTTGTGCTACAAACTTATAGTAGCAGTCCTCTGGGAATGGTGTGTCGGGCAGACTGATCACAAGATATGCGTCGGAAAATCTTGTTCCATTCGGAACAGAATAAAAGTCTGGGTCGGTAACAGACATATTATTATACCACTTTTTATTGTAAACGAAGCTTGCTTTAGTTTTTGGCTTGCCGTATATGTTGGTCGTTTGACTTATTGTCAGCGAAGAAACCTTAACCAATGTAAGAGAATACCCAATGTCATCAATCTTGTCGCCATCAACAAACGGACTTAGGTTCCCATATAAGTATGGCCGGACTTCTGCTGGATGCACATCAAGGACATCGGACAATGTACATTCTCCGGTTTTTTTCCAATACTTACGGGAATCGATTAAATAGTTCTCTGGCTGATGAGGCAAAGGTGCCTCTTCCACAACATCTACTAACACAACATCCAAAGGGGTGCAGATACTTCTGTCCTCGTAAGTAATATCTCGTCTTGATAATGCGCCATGAGTCTGCGCATCATCTGAAACAAGTCTTACCCATTCGCCGGTATCTAGATCTACTCCTGCCACGCAAAATCCTCCATGCTTGGATGATTTAGTTAGGATTGCGACTTCTCTTTTCATAGCATCCCTCCATTAAATATGCTTTACAGTTGTTTCGGGATACTCGGCAACGATCATTTCTGAAAGCAAACGGCGGTGGCAATTTTCCGGAGTAGGTTCACTACACAGAAGGCATACCGACTTATACTTCCCAAATTTTTCAGCGAACTTCCGTACTGCATTACGCCTTTGCATTAGGGGAATATATTGTGTTACGTATTCATCCCAACTAATGACTTTCTTCTTGTAGTTATCAAGAATATCCTTAGTAGGTGCATACTCAATGCAATGCTGGTATTTGCAATTACAGATTTCATCTAAAAAATACCGCAAATCATCGCCTTTGGTAAAACCGGCTAACTGTGACTTGTTGTTCAGTCTGATATCAACCAATATATCAATATTGTTTGACTTAATCAGTTCAAAGAACTGTTGAGCTGATTTTTGCGTAAAACCGATAGTGTATAAAACCAAAACTCATTCCTCCAATCGGTAGCCGATCTCGGCGTTTTGTTTCCTATATGCCGCCTTGAGTAACGTATCATCGTCTTGAGGCGCATTAAAGAATGTCATTTGATCACGATTTGGATAATACTTTTCAATCAACCGTGCATTTATTTCTTGTTGCGTAATTGTTGTGTCATTTGTAAGCAAGTGAACTACATTATATCCTCGCTCATAAAACGCCCTAGCGACTAAGATAGTGCGGTGGCAGCAAATAGGATCTTTTTCAGCGCACAGCAAAGCGAAGGTATAGTTTTGTTCCATGCTATTGCACAGTTTCTTGAGTCCTTGTAGAAAAGGCTCGGCCTTTGAGAAAACCTCAAAATCAAGGTAGCCCTCTTTACAATAATATTTCCGATCATTTTGCCTAGCTCCAAAAGCATCGGCATAGTTGCGGTAATAAATGCCATGTGTTTTCAAACAAATTTCAAGAGCATCCTTATTGTACTCTGGAAAATAATTTGAGAACGGGGAACTACGAACATCGACAACGAGCGATACATTGTGCTTTTTAAGAGTTGCTACAAAATCATCAATCGAAAAACCAGAGTAACCTATTGTATATACTGTATTCACCATGTAATTTCACCATATGATCTTTCGATGCCTTAATTATTACTCCGCTTTATTTGCAAACGGGAGAACTCAATTATTCTAGGAACTGCTAAAGTACCAGTAGGCAAATCGAGGAGATACTCAACTTCTGTTGCGTTAATACTCAATCCATACGACTTGGAAAGTTCATCCATAAACTCTGCTGCGCTAAAGACTTTTTCTTGCAACAACATGATTACCGACGTTTTGAGTAGTGCCGGAGTTGCAGTAATAAGAATATCATCCAGCGGTTCTTCTTTACGGAGCCCACGTCTTTGCATAATACGAATCAGATTTTGATAATCGTCTGTCGAAATAATACCCAGCTTTTCAGATCGCCGGATCATTGCTGCAATAGAGACTTTCCACTTTTTCTTTAACTGCTTGTAGTAAGTTATTGTTTGCGGCCCTCTCTCGGCATCTTTTCTAAAGGTTTCCTCCGGCAACAGGAAAGCCGCTGCGAAGTCGTTAGCTTCACGCTCTTTGAGTTTGAATTCCTCTTTGGAAATGTCTTCGATATTTTCGCTCCATTCATGTAGACAAATATGGCCTAGTTCATGGGCGATATCAAAATGAATTCGTGCAGCCGAAGTTTTGTTGTTGGAATACGCAATGATGTATGTGGGGATATCAGCAGTTCCCATGAACTGACTAAACGCATCAACATCATTCGTGCTGGTAGAAAAGGAAGTAACTAAAATGCCATGCTGCTCTACAACAGAAATTAAGTTGTCTATGGGGCCTCGTCCTAGTCCCCAGGCATCCCTCAAAGCATAAGCGGCTTGTTCGGGGGTTATATTATCCGGCAAACCAAGCGGCTCGTATTCTGGAAATGCTACATAGTCCTGCAACAGGGAATAAATCTGTGCAAGATAATCCATTTTAACAAGTTGCTCGCTCCGGTATTTCTTGTTCGTTGTGAGTAAAGAACGAAAATATACTGTTCCAGAAGCAACTGCAGTAGGATACTCATAAAAATATCTAACAGGAAAATCAAGCTCTTGAGCTAGTCGTGCAACAGTTGTTTTGTCTGTCGGTTGGCTTTTTGAAATCTCATACATTGATAGGGTCTGCCGTTGGCAACCAACACGTTCAGCTAGTTCAGCAACGGTAAGTCCCCTGTAAATACGTGCTTTTTTTAAGCGCTCTCCATTAAACGGGGTGTTCATATTGGCGTTCCTCTTTCATAAATATTTGCTTGCTGCTGCGCCATACATAAAGTATACTTGTTCATGGAACCGCCTTTAGGGCCGACGCTGTGTCGGCCCCAAGTGCAAAGGCAATCAACTTTCTTTTGTTGCGGCGACGTCCAACTCTTTTTGCTTGGGGCGGGATTTTTGCCGTGCCATGGCCTTTGCGGTAAGGCTGAGTCCACGGTTGGGCTGGTTGCCGGGAGAACTAGGATCTGCGACTTCTTCGACCACAGCGCTTTCGTCGGCCGTAATGTACCGAGACCAATCCTGTTCACTGTTCTGGGCAATGTCCAGAGACGGAGTGACCATGACGGCACGGATGTGGGTCAACTGGTAGCCTACGGTTTCGAACAGAACCAACACATGATGGCGAACAATGTCCGCTTCACCGTCAAGGTCATGCAGCATAGTTTGCACCAAATCCGCAAGGCGATCCTCGTCAGAAAAAGTATGGGGGATAAAGCTAAGCTGCTGTTGATCGGAGAGCAGGCTTTCATTAAACTGCTTTGTCAGCATGTCGATGTAGTGCATATGCACTCTCTTGTGCTGGCGGTTACGCAGTTCCGCGAAGCGCTTTTCGCGCATGAAGGTGAGAATGCACTGCGTCGTTTTTTCAAATACGATCAGCATTTCCCATGGCCCGCGGTGAGCCTTCGCAATCGTGCAATCTTCGGTATCCAGCGTTTTAATCACATTGGTGTTCAGCAGATCCCAAATGCGAGAGGGGACACTATTTTGCGTTTGAAGATTGTTGCGCTGGACGTCGGCTTGAATGTCATCACCAACGGCATCCTCCACACATCGAACGATTTTGGCAATCAAATCAGGAGAGAAGTAAGCTGGATTCGTGTGCATGTTGCACCTCCCTAAAATTATGGCTTAATTATAGGCGTTTTTGCTTAAAATGTCAAGATGCTGAAATAGGAATTTGCTCTCATCCCTTGCGCCGCAATAGACAAGGAAAGAAAAGCTCTCTGAAATCGCTGATTTCAGAGAGCTTTTGGTCCGAGTGGAGGGGCTCGAACCCCCGACCTGATGGTCCCAAACCACCCGCGCTACCAACTGCGCTACACCCGGTTATGCCTTATTCAAATGCCGACTCAGATATTATACAACATCTTCCACGTCCGTGCAAGAACAAAATAGCATGGAACGGCGCTTCGCCGCTCCATGCTATTTTCTCTTCAATTCCGCTCAATCTCGGACGATGACGGAGATGCCGTTCGGGATGACCGTCAGGCTGTGCTTGCCCATACTATGCGCAAGCTCAAGCGCTGCTTCGAGCGACGGCGCGTAGGTCATCTTCATCTCCTCGACCATGCCCTTCATCTCCGGACGTGAGACGAATATGACCGGATGGTGCATGAGTATGCGCGCGAGAATCTGGCTCTCCCACTGGTCGGGCACAGTCTTGTCCTGCGGCGTCGCCATGAACTCGTCATAGAGCGCTACGGCGCTTTCGCAGTTTTTCAGCGATTCATAGAAGCCCTCGCCGCCGTGGCCGTCGGCGCACTCGGCGCACATTATTATAACGCCGCCCTCATTGCAGGTGGCTTCTGCCGCCGTCATGCCCTTTACGCACTGGTAAAGGTTCTGATCCAACGGAGCGCCGCCGTTGGATGAAATGACTATATCCGCCCACTTGGGCTTTGCCTGGCAGTAGCCCAGCAGGAAATCGCAGCCGCGGCGGTGCGCAGTCAGGTAATTGCCCGCAAAGGCCGCGACCGTTTTTTTATCCTCATCGATCACAACATTGACGATGTACGCAAGCTTTGCCATCTCCGCCGCCGCGATCATGTCCTTGTGGATGGGGTTGCCGTCGAGGATGCCGGTGCGGGAATATGGGCTGTCGATGAACTTTGAGCAGTGGTTGCCGAGCACCGTCACCTGATCGGACACGCCGGGCAGCACACTTTTCCGTCCACCGGAGAAGCCAGCAAAGAAATGCGGCTCGATAAAGCCCTCGGCTATCAGCAGCTCCGTCTCGACTGCAAGCCGGTCAATGACCAGCGGCGCACCGGAGGGCAGGATGCCGATCTGAACATTCGCGTCCTTATCGCGGCAGTCGTGCACGACTATCCTGCACTCGTCCATTATCTCCCGGCCGAGCTTTGCTTCGAGCTCCGCCGTCGATGTCAGGCGGTGAAAGCCCGTGGCGACAAGCAGCGTTACCTCTATATCTGGGCTGCCTGCTCTCAGCTCACGCAGCATATTGGGGATGATGTCCCTGCTCGGCACCGGGCGCGTATGGTCGGAAATGATGATAACGCAGTTCTTTTTGCCCTTGGCAAGCTCGCAGAGCCGCGGGCTGTCGATGGGATTTTCCATCGCGGCGCGGACGATATCGCTGCCGCTGCCCTCCGCTTTCAGCTCGCCGATGCGGCTGGTGAGCACGCCCGCTCCCTGCTCTTCAAAATCTATATGGGTCTTCCCGTAAGGAATATGTACCATTTTATACCTCTCTGAACCGGTGGTCACCCGGCTACTTTTGTCTCTGAAACGGTGGCCGCCTGACTACTTTTATCTCTAAAACGGCGGTCGCCCGGCCAAGCTTATCTCTGGACTCTGCCGGAGGCATTGCCCGCGGCGAGAGCCTCGACCTCGGCAACGCTCATCTGGTTGAAGTCATGCTCGACACTGTGCTTGAGGCAAGAGGCCGCAACTGCGAAGTCGATGACCTGCTGATCGTTCTTGCCGCTGAGCAGCGCATAGATCAGGCCGCCGCCGAAGCTGTCGCCGCCGCCGACACGGTCGATGATATGTACATGGTAGGTTGTGGAGAACACGGCCTTGTCGCTTGCTGCGTCATAGAGCATGCCCGCCCAGTCGTTATCGGTTGCGGAGATGGAGCCGCGCAGAGTGATGGCGACCTTCTTGCAGCCGAAGCGCTGCGCGATCTGGCGCGCGACACTGATGTAGCCCTCATGGTCGAGCTTGCCGCTGTTGATGTCGGTGTTCTCGGCCTCGATGCCGAACACGTCCTTTGCGTCCTCTTCGTTCGCGATGCAGACGTCGACGTAGGGCAGCAGCTTTGCCATACACTCGCCTGCCTGCTCGCGCGTCCAGAGCTTCTTGCGGTAGTTGAGGTCGCAGGAGACGGTGATGCCTTTCGCCTTTGCGGCCTTGCAGGCCTCAAGGCAGGCTTCGGGCATATCGCCGCCGAGAGCCGGGGTGATGCCCGTCCAGTGGAACCAGTCAGCGCCGTCGAATATCTTGTCCCAATCGAACTCATCGGCCTTGGCCAGAGCGATGGAGGAACCGGCGCGGTCATAGATGACCTTGGAAGCGCGCTGGGAAGCGCCCTTCTCGCAGTAGTACACGCCGAGACGCGGGCCGCCGCGGAGCATAAGCGAAGTGTCAACGCCGTAGCGGCGCAGCTCATTTACGGCGCACTGGCCTATCTCATGCGCGGGGACCTTGGTGACGTAGGCTGCGTCCATGCCGTAGTTCGCGAGCGACACCGCGACGTTCGCTTCGCCGCCGGCGTAGGTTGCCTCGAATTTATCTGCCTGCACAAAGCGGAGATACCCCTCCGGGTTCAGGCGCATCATTATCTCACCGAAAGTAATTACTCTTGCCATTATATTTTTCTCCTTTACTGCACACTCTTTATTATTTCTACCATGGTCTTTGCCGCCTCGGTCAGCTTATCGAACTCGCCGGCGTCGATCCATGCTTTCTTTGCGAGGTTGCCGCCGATGCCGAGCCCGACCGCGCCTGCCTTGAGGAAGTCCGCCGCGTTAGACTCATTCACGCCGCCGACGGCCATGAGCTTCACATGGCTGATGGGCGCGCGGATAGCCTTGAGATAGCTGACGCCGAGGTCGCCCGCCGGGAAGAGCTTGACGAAGTCCGCACCCGCGTCGTGCGCGGTCATAACCTCGGTTGGGGTCATAGCACCGGGGAGAGAGACCATGCCGAGCTCAACAGTGCGCTTGATGACGTCAACATTCGTATCCGGGGAGATGATATACTTGCCGCCGTGGGCATGGGTCAGTTCAACCAGCTCAACATTCGTGACAGTGCCTGCGCCGAAGAGCATCTTACCGCCGAACTCCTCGGTCAGTGCACCGATCGCTTCGGCGGTCTGCTGCCATGATGCGGGGTCCTTCTGATTATAGGTGATCTCCATAAGGCGCACGCCGCCGGCATACAGCGCGTTTGCGACCTTGCTGCACTGATCTGCGCTGACACCGCGCACGATGGCGATCAGCTTTTCCTTTTCTATTCTTTCTATTACCTGTTCACGCATACGAATTTCTCCTTTGATTTTCATAATGTGAAAATGGTTATCACATTCTGATATTCGCCTTTATATTACAAAATTACGTCCCTCTTGTCAACCGGATATGCCCCGCTTTGCGCCGTATATGCCGCCAAAAATACGCGGCTCTTTTTGTGAGAATACTACAATTGACGCGAAGCGCCGGGGCGTGTTAGAGTATGAAAAAGCTTTTCATAATGTGAAAACGGAGATATGCTATGGCAAACTCAACACCTGTACAGTCGATAGACCGTGTTTTTGATATAGTCGAGGCGCTCTCTTCCAGCCCGCACGGGATGAGCCTGACCGATCTTGCCGCTGCGGTCGGTCTGCACGTCAGTACCGTGCACCGTCTGCTCGCCTCGCTCTCCTCACGCGGCTACGTGCAGAAAGACATAGAGACAGGGAAGTACCGCCTGACGCTGAAAATGTTCGAGGTCGGCAGCCGCGCGGCCTGCGGGGTGAACCTCGTGTCGATCGCGCGGCCATACCTTGAGCGGCTCGCGGAGTTCAGCGGCGAGGCCGTCCACCTTGTCGCGCGCCTGGGCGATGAAGTCGTGTACCTCTATAAGGAGGACACGAGCAGCAGCATCGCGCGCATGGCATCGTTCGTCGGGCTCAAGAACCCGATGTACTGCACAGGCGTCGGCAAGTGCATTCTGGCAAATCTCCCGCCGGAGGCCGTGCGCGGGATATGGGACAGATCCGTCATAACCGCGTTCACGCCGAACACCATCACGGACTTTGACCGGCTCACCGCGGAGCTGAAACAGATAAAGGCTCAGGGCTACGCGCTCGATAACGAGGAGCACGAACCCGGCGTATTCTGCATCGCCGCGCCAATCTTCGATTACAGCGCCCATCCCGTCGCCGCAATAAGCGTATCCGCCCCAGCGTCCAGAATGGAGCCGGAGCGGATAAAGGAGATCGCCGCGCAGGTCGTCAGCAGCGCCGGTGCGATCACGGGCGTCCTCGGCGGCTGAGGGTCATTTAAAATACGTATTATCCACGGCGGATGGCAGAAGCTGTCCGCCGTCGACTGTTATGTCACTGCCGGTGACATACTTGGCAGCGTCCGAGATGAGGTACAGCACCGCCGCGGCGATCTCCTCAGGCTGACCGGTGCGCTGCGCCGGGATACGGGAGACGAGCATCTTCTCCCTGTCGGTGACGACATTCGGGTCAGTCACCTTTATATATCCCGGGGACACGCTGTTGACCCTTATTCCGTAGGGCGCGAGCTCGAGCGCCATGTGCTGCGTGAGCTTATAGACCGCGGCCTTTGCCGGGCCGTATACGCTGGCCTTGGGGTAGTTCGTGCCGCGGTGGACGCTGCTGGTGTTTATGATGCAGCCGCGCGTACCGTGGCGGATCATGTCCTTCGCAGCGCGCTGGGCGCAGAAGAACGTGCCGCGCAGGTCGACGTTCGTGATGGTATCGAACATCTCGGGCGAGACTTCGAGAAAGGGCATAAACTTCGTGATGCCCGCGTTGTTGACGAGCACGTCAATGTTCCCGAACTCCCGCTCTAACGTATCGAACATCGGGTCGATATCGTCAAGCCTTGTGAGGTCGGCCTTTATGGCCATCGACCTTCTGCCGAGAGCGCGGACTTTTTCAACCGTGTCCTTCGCCTGCTCCTCGCTTCCGCAATAGCTGATGCAGACGTCGTACCCCGCCTTTGCAAGCTCAATGGCCTCGCCCTTGCCGATGCCGTGACCGGCGCCTGTGACCAATGCGATCTTTGCCATGATGTAGGTTTCCTTTCTTTTTATTATTCCTGTTTATTTCACTTCAAATGTATAGCTGCGGCGATAACTCACGCTCTCCCCGCTTTCAAGGTCGATGGGTGCAAACACCTCGGGGCAGAAAGCGTTGAAGTTGTTCCAGCTGTAGAAATTGCAGACGGGAACGCCGTCCTCGATGAGGACGCTCATGCCCTTTGCCGCGTTCTCAAGCTTCATCCAATGGCTCTTGAGCCCCTCCCAGCCGCGGATCCAGAACGCGCTGGACTCTGTCGGCCCGTCAAATTCGCCGAGGCGGTAAGCATCGCGCTCGATGATCAGCTCACCGCGGCGCAGCTTCGGCTCGATGGTATAGGGGAAAGACAGGCGGTAATCGGAGTTTATCACGCCGCCGTCGAAATTAAAGAAGTTGTGGGAAAATTCGGTCGCGTGTATGGCCCTGGGGCCGACGTTCCTGACCGTGATGTCCATGTGCAGGGTGTTCCCCTCGAGGGTGTAGAGCTTCTCCATGTCCATAGCAACACCGCAGCAGAGATGCGGCAGCGTCCTGATCTTAACGAAGTCCTCCCCTGCCTCGACTGCGTGCTCAAACGGTACGGTCGGGTAATCCTTTGTAAAGAGAAACGGCGAGGTGTCTGTCTTCTTGAGCAGCCCCACGCCGGGCAGCGGGAAATAGTCCGCAACAGAAGCGCTGTCAAAAAGCGCCGTATCGCGCCACTCAAACACATTCACAAGCCCCACGCCGCCGAGGCCTACTCCGCCGCTGCTGTTGAGCTCCTTGGAAAGGAACGTGTGCCCCTTGTGCCACACCTGCTCGACCATGCCGCCCCAGTCATAGCGCGAACGGTCATAGCCCCAGCCGGGCAGCAGGATATTTGCTCTGATGCTTCCGTTGTCAATTATAACCGATTTTTCCATTGCACTTATCACTCCTGAGTACCGGGCACTTTTGCCAAAGTTCCGGCAGATTTTTTATGCGCACTGCACAAGACCCCTTGCGTTATCTAGCTTTATGGTAGCAGAGATTGATCAAAATGTCAAATATCAAATATCATTTCCGCGAGAAAGTCTATTGACAATTCGCTGCGCGCTTGATAATATTGTGAACGAAGAATGAATTACGCAGCGAAATACAGAACACGGAGCGGTTGTTATGGCAGAGAAAATAGTCTTTGAAGGCACGGTTGCCTCCAAGGTCACAGAGCGTCTGCGCGAGGATATAATCAGCAAGAAGATAGAAGCCGGCAGCCGCATCACGATAAAAGAGATCTCAGAGCGCTACGGCACGAGCAATATGCCCGTGCGCGAAGCTTTCAGAACGCTCGAGGGCGAGAAGCTGCTGGAGATCAACGCCTACAAGGGCGCGACCGTTCTGTGCATCGACGAGACCTTTGTCAGGGAGATATACGGCCTGCTCCGAGCGCTGGAGTGCCTTATCTATGAATCTGCCCTGCCCTATATAGACGATGAGCTTATAGACGAGCTCAAGGCCGTAAATGAGGAGATCGGCCTTATCGCCGCCGGTCAGACGCTCAGCACCGGCTACATAGACCTGAACACGAAATTCCACGGGCTGATAATGTCCCGCGGCGGCAACTCTAAAGCTATCGAGCTTTACCGCTATTACCATATGCTTATCCGCGCCCTGCGCAAAAGCTATATGCCCAGCATCGTGCGCGTACAGGCAGTGTACGGCGAGCATGAGGAGCTTATCGCCGCGCTCGAAAAGAAAGACGCACTTGCCATCAAGGCCGCGGTCGACAAGCACGTCGGCCACGCGATGGAGAACTTCCTGAAGGTATACGCCGGGCAGATCTGACGCCCCGGCTCCGGTCATATGCCGGGATAGAAAATTCTGCTCCGGCATGATTATTGTCTGAAGAATATCAAATATCATATTCTTGTGCTGCCTAAAATATCAAATATTAAAATTGCTTTGCACATACACAAATAAACGTAAGTGGAGGTAATAAACTTGAAAGCAATTGGTAAAATCTTTGATGTCCTTGAGAAGATCCTCAAGAACATCTGCGGCGCGCTTGTCGTAGGCTTTACCGGCATCACCCTCGTCGCCGTTATCGCCCGATACGTGCTCAACTCTCCCATCTGGTGGAGCGAGCAGCTCTGCCGCTACCTGTTCATCTGGATGCTGATGCTCTATTTCCCCATCATTGTCCGCCATGAGCAGAACCTCGGCTTTGACGTTCTTGTGAAGCGCCTGCCGAAGAAGTTCCAGGACATCTCCTGGCTCATCTGCAATATGCTCATCTGTGCTTTCGGCGGTTTCTACTTTGCCTACACCGTCCAGCTGTGCCAGAAGTTCAATGCGGCGCACAAGTACCTTGACGGTATACATCTGCCTGCCTCCTTTATGTACTCCTCTCAGGCGGTCGGCGCGGCGCTGCTCGTGCTCTTCTCGCTCGAGGTCGTTATCAATCTGTTTATCAAGATAATTCACGAGAATAAGGATGGTGAAGAGATATGATGCTTGGTATTCTTTTCGGGCTATTCTTCCTGCTGCTGTTCATCGGCATGCCCGTCGCCTACGGCATGGTCATTTCCGCCGTCGTTACTCTTTTCTTTGACCCCTCGCTCACCGGTATAATCATCCCACAGAAGCTCTTCACCGGTATGGACTCTTTCTCCCTCATGGCAGTGCCTTTCTTCATGCTGGCCGGTACCCTGATGGAGAAGTCCGGCATCACCGACATCCTCGTCAACTGGGCAAAGAGCCTTGTCGGCCACTTCAAGGGCGGCCTCGGCCACGCGACCATCGTCACCGGCGTCGTGATGGCTGGTGTCTCCGGTTCCGCGAATGCCGACACCTCCGCTCTCGCCTCCATCCTTGTCCCCATCATGCGCAAGGACGGCTATGACGACGGCTACTCCTGCGCCCTCGTCTCCTCCTGCGGCGCTCTCGGCCCGGTCATCCCGCCGAGCATAATGATGGTGCTCTACTCCGGTGTTACCTCCATCGCCATCGGCAAGCTGTTCATGGCCGGTATCATCCCCGGTCTCGTCATCGCCATCGGCTACATGATCGTCAACGGCGTCTACGCCCGCAAGGCCGGTATCCCCAAGTCGAAGTTTGTCGGCTGGAAGGCTCTCGGTCAGGACACTCTCAAGGCGCTGCCCGCGCTCATCATGCCCGTGATAATCATCGGCGGCATCCTCTCCGGTGCCACCACCGCGACCGAAGCCGGCGTTGTCGCCTGCGTATACAGCATCATATACGGCTTCATCCGCAAGACCATGAACACCAAGCACGTCTGGGAGTGCTTCAAGGATGCAGTCCACGGCACGACCAACTGCATGATCGTCGTTGTTTTTGCCGGTATCTTCGGCACCCTTGCCACAAACTACAACCTCTCCAAGGTCGTGCTCGCCGCGTCTCAGGTCTTCCACGGCAACCCCTACCTGATCCTGATATTCATCAGCATCATCCTCTACATAGCCGGTATGTTCATCGATTCCAACGCTGCGATGCTCATGCTCGTGCCTATCTTCACCCCGCTCATCGCCGCCTACGGCTTTGACCCGATCTACTTTGCAATGGTCTGCATCCTGACGCTCGACATGGGCGGCATGTCTCCCCCGGTCGGCCTGCTCATGTACATCTCCGCAAGCATTACCGACACCCCGCTCGAGAAGGTCGTCAGAAATATCTTCAAGTTCATCACCGTCAACTACAGCGTGACCCTGCTCGTCATCTTCATCCCCGCGCTTGTCACCTGGCTTCCCTCTCTGATGTGACAGGGAAACAAATCCGGAATCCCGGAGCATCTGCTCTGTGATCATAAAAAAATTTAGGAGGAACCCCAAAATGAAGAAACTCATCGCTCTGGTGCTTGCACTCGTTATGTGCTTTGCACTGTGCGCCTGCGGCCAGTCCGCTGCCCCCGCAGCAACGGAAGCTCCCGCAGCAGAACCCGCAGCAGAACCCGCAGCCGACGCTGCAGCTGACACCGCAGCAGTCGAGTACCCCGAGATGACCCTGAAGCTCTCCCACCACAATGCTGTTGACCAGCCCATCCACGAAGCACTGACCAAGTGGGCGACCATGATCAACGAGCAGTCCGGCGGCAAGATCACCATCGACATCTACCCCGCAGCTTCCCTCTACAACCAGACCGACGCTCAGGATGCCGTCCAGATGGGCACCCTCGATATGTGCCTTGCTGACTGCTCCCAGCTCTCTTCCGCAGTCCCCGCTTTCGCACTGACCGCAATGCCTTTCCTGTATGACAGCTATGAGACCGCAGGCAAGGTCATCTTCGGCGAAGTCGGCGCACAGCTCGACCAGCAGCTCGAGGATACCCTGAATATGCACGCTTTCGGCTGGACCTGGAACAACTTCCGCAACATGATCACCAAGACCCCCATCACCAGCCTTGACGACTGCAAGGGCTACAAGCTCCGCTCCCCCGGCACCGACCTCTACCTGAACACCTTCAACACCCTCGGCATGAGCCCCACCGTCGTTCCCTGGAACGAGGCCTACACCGCAATGCAGTCCGGCCTTGTTGACGGCGTTGAGTCCGGTCTCGAAGCCTTCTACACTCAGGGCTTCTATGAGCTCGGCAAGTACGTCTGCCTGTCCCGCCACATGATCTCCGTTATCGGCCCTGTTATGAACGCCGATAAGTGGAACTCCCTCGACGAGGCCACTCAGGAGCTCTTCACCTCCACCTGGAAGCAGTGCCAGGAAGAGCTGAACGAGACCGTTATCGCAAACGAGTCCGGCTACCAGACCAAGCTCGAAGAAGCCGGCTGCACCATCACCCAGTTTGACGACCAGCAGGCTCTCATCGACCTCTTCACTCCGTTCTGGAGCGAGAGCGCCGAGGCCGGCGGCTACACCGATCTGCTCGATCAGGTTCTTGCCATCGTCAACGGCTGATCCGACTGAACTTTATAACGGGCATCCCAACGGATGCCCGTTATATCCTAAGCAATGTGTTTTGTATTTAACGCAAAGCATATTGCTCAGGATATAAGATAAAGCGAGGAACTGTATATGAAGATAAGCTGGCTCGGTCAGGCGGGCTTCCGTCTGGTCACGGATAACGGCACGGTCATTATGATCGACCCCTATCTTTCCGATACGCTCAGATATAAAAAAGGTGAGAGCTACCGCCGCGAAGTCCCGATGAGGGATGAGCTTCTTGGAAGCCACGTAGACGTTGTGATACTCACACATATCCACGACGACCACACCGACTTCGGCACGCTCGACAGGCTGCTCGCAGCAAACGGCCCCGTTGCGCTGCTGGCTCCGGTGAACGTGCTCGCCGCGCTCCGCGCGCGCTATGCAAGGGCAGAGAACTATATGCTCTTTGACCCCGGCATTGAAATTACGCTTAACGGCATACGCTTCAGCTCGACCTACGCCGCGCACAGCGATGAGCACCCCATCGGCGTTGTCATCGAGGGCGACGGCAAGGTCATCTGCCACACCGGGGACACCATGTTCCATAAGCGCCTCCCGGCAGAATACCCGCAGGGCGCAGACCTGCTGATGCTCCCGATAAACGGCAGCGGCTACAACATGAACGCCGTCGACGCCGCGCGCCTTACAGCGATCCTCGCACCGAAGGCCGTGCTCCCGATGCACTGGGATATGTTCAAGGCTTACGGCTGCGATGTGAATGAGTTTATATCGGAGTTCCGGGACGGCGGCCAGCGCATCCTTGTCCCGGAGCACTATGCCGAATTTGAAGTATAACTGGAGGATACATCCATGAAAATCACAGATATCAAGACATTCAACGTTTTTACCTACCGGACGAATTTCGTCTTTGTCAAGCTTGAGACCGACGAGGGCATATCCGGTATCGGCGAGGGCACGCTGGAATATAAGGAGAACGCCCTGCTCGGCGCGATCGAGGATATAAAGCGCGTGCTCATCGGGCAGGACCCGCGCGAGGTCGAGCGCATATCCCATGAGCTCTACCGCGATTCCTACTGGCGCGTCGGCCCTGTGCTCCAGAGCGCCGTCTCCGCGGTGAACATGGCCATGTGGGACATCAAGGCCAAGGCCGCCGGGGTGCCGGTGTATGAAATGCTCGGCGGCAAGGTGCGCGACGGTGTGCGTATGTACGCAAATGCCTGGTTTGCCGGTGCAAAGACCGCGGATGAGTTCGCCGCTGCCGCCGTCAAGGCCAAGAGCATGGGCGTCACCGCCCTCAAGTGGGACCCGTTCGGCAAGGCCTATATGTATATGGAGAACGCGGACTTCCGCCGCTCGATAGAGATCGTTGAGGCTGTGCGCGGCGCGGTCGGAAATGACGTTGACCTGCTGATTGAAGGCCATGGCCGCTTCGATATTGCCACCGGCATAAAGATCGCAAACGCACTCAAGCCCTTTGACCCGTATTTCTTCGAGGAGCCTACGCCTCCCGACTGCCTTGACGCTCTCGCGCAGGTGCACAAGAGCTCCCCTGTTCCCATCGCGGCGGGCGAGCGGCTCTATTCCCTCACACAGATGCGCGACTTCTTGGAGCGCGGCTGCGCGGACTTCGTCCAGCCCGACATCAGCCACTGCGGCGGCATCTCTGCCGTCAAGAAGATGGCCGCCCTGTGCGAAGCACACTATGTGGCCCTCGCGCCGCACAACCCCAGCGGCCCCGTTGCGAACGCCGCGACGCTGCATATCGCCGCGAGCACTCAGGGCTTCCGCATTCTGGAGATAAGCTTTACTGACGTCTCATGGCGCAAGGAGCTTACGAATGAGCGCGTCGTGTTCGACAAGGGCAATATCCTCATTCCGACGGGCGTTGGCCTCGGCCTTGAGATAAATGAGGAGAACTGCCTGAAATATCCTTTCCAGCCCATCGATCTGCGCCACTACAAGGGCACGCTTACAAATATCCGCCCCGCTGACCATACGAGCACCTACTTTGAAGGACTCTGAGAGGTAATTTACAATGAAAATAACTGACCTGAAGATGATACATATCCGTCCGCGCTGGATGTTCCTCAAAATCGAAACCGACGAGGGGATATGCGGCTGGGGCGAACCGGTCGTTGAAGGCCGCGCAAGAACTGTCGAGACCGCCGTCAATGAGTTCAGACCCATGCTCATCGGCGCAGACCCGCTGAAGATAGAGCACCTCTGGCAGGGCATGTACCGCCGCACCTTCTACCGCGGCGGCCCCATCCTCTGCTCCGCCATCTCCGGCATCGAAATGGCGCTCTGGGACATCAAGGGCAAGTACTATAACATGCCGGTCTTTGAAATGCTCGGCGGCGCTTACCGCGACAAGGTGCGCATGTACGGCCACCTCAAGCCGACCGGCCACCCCGGCGACTTCCCGATACCCGACATGCTGAAGATAACGGACAAGCGTCTCGCCGACGGCTTCACCGTTATGAAATATTCCATCATCCCGCCGATCAGGCCCATCGACAATATGGAAATGGTCGACAAGGTCGTTGAGCGCTTCGCCGCTGTGCGTGAGCGCGTCGGCAAAAAGGTCGATATCGCGATCGACTTCCACGGCCGCGTGAGTCCCGCGATGTCCATCCGCCTGCTCAAGGCGCTCGAGCCGTATTATCCGCTCTTCGTCGAGGAGCCGGTGCTGCCCGAAAATGTGGACGAAATGGTGCGTGTGTCGCGCAGCACAACGATACCCATCGCCGCAGGTGAACGTCTCTTCACGAAGTTCGGCTTCCGCGAGCTTATTGAGAAGCAGGCCGTCTCCGTCGTCCAGCCCGACCTCTGCCACTGCGGCGGCATATTTGAGGCGCGCAAGATCGCGGCTATGGCCGAGACCTACTATATGCAGATTGCGCCGCACAATCCCCTCGGCCCCATCTCCCTCGCCGCCTGCATGCAGCTCGACGCCTGCGTGCCGAACCTGCTCGCGCAGGAGCACCCCGGTATGCCCGACCATGCCGATCTCGGCGTCGGCATTCTCAAGACCCCGTTCAAGATCGAGGACGGCTATATCCGCATCCCTGAAGGTCCCGGTCTCGGCATCGAGGTCGACGAGAGCAAGCTTGATGCGCTGCGCTTTGACGGCACATGGGACACGCCCCATCTCGAATTTGAAGACGGCAGCATAGCCGATTGGTAACATATAAAATCTGAATGGAGGCAGAACTATGTTTGATTTAACAGGTAAGGTCGCTCTGGTCACCGGCTCCTCGCAGGGGCTCGGCGCGGCAATGGCGCGCTGTCTGGCGGAAGCCGGGGCGGACGTCGCCGTGAACTACACCTCGGAGCACTCTCTCGAAAAGGCCGAAAAGGTCGCCGAATACATCCGCGGCAAGGGCCGCCGCGCCATCATCATCCGCGCAGACGTCAGCAAGGAAGAAGACGTCATCCGTATGATCGAAACTGTCGATAAAGAATTCGGCCGCCTTGACATCCTCTGCAACAACGCCGGCGTCAACAGCAACCGCAACATCTACGACATGACCCTTGAGGACTGGCAGCGCGTGCAGAACACCAACATCACCGGCGCGTTCCTATGCAGCAAGTACGCCATCCCCGTTATGAAGCGCAACCACTACGGGCGCATAATCATGACCTCCTCCGTCACCGCCCAGCAGGGTGCGCTGTTCGGGCAGGTGCATTACGCCTCCACCAAGGGCGCGCAGCAGTCCTTTGCAAAGACGCTCGCACGCACTGTCGCGCTCGACGGCATCACCGTCAACTGCGTCGCCCCCGGCACGCACATGACCGAGACACTGCACGAGATCCTCGTCAATTCCGATCCGCACCGTCTGGACGCCGCGATAGAGCGCACGCCCATGGGCAAGATCGGCACCTGCGAGGACGTCGCCTACGCCGTCGTATACCTCGCGTCCGAGGAAGCCGGTTACGTCACCGGCGCCTGCATCGACGTCAACGGCGGCTGCTATATGCGTTCATAACTCTTTCTCCATAATGAAATTGGGTGTACCCGTTCAGCGCGGGTACACCCAATTTTTATTTATTATGCCTGCGGTACCGGTAATGCGGCGCTTCCCGCATCGTCAACGCGGTCGCAGAAGACTGTGACGCGCGTCTTGCCGCCCTTGGTGCAGGTGTAGAGGACAAGGTCATGCCCACTGTTCTGCACGGCTTCGACGGAATTCGGGTTCAGCGTCTCGAGCCTCGTGACGGAGTAGGTGCTGACGACGCCATCCATGTCCGTGAATATGACCGTCTCGCCGCCGGTGAGTTCCTTCAGTCGCCCGAAATGGCTCTCAAAATTGTGCGCGGCGATCACGAGATCGTCCGTGCGCGTGGAGCCGAACTGACGGCAGGGCGCGATCTTCAGCCGGTCGTAGTCCCACTCGGCCATGACCGGCAGCTTCAGCCCCAGCACGGGAACCTCGACATAGCCGATATAATCATAGCCGTCGATCGTGACGGTCGGCATCGTCGGGTCTGCCGGCGCAGGCGACGGCGACACGCCCGGACTCGGCGACGGCTTCCGGACAGCCTGCGCCTCGATGACCGCCTCGACGCTCTCGAGCAGGCTCTCGGCCTCCTGCCCGGCTTGTGCGTCCTCCTGACGGTTATGGACGAAGAGGAGCAGCGCTGAAATGATCAGCACTGCTCCTGCTGCCATGATCGCGATGCCCGCTTTTTTAGGCATCGTTCTCTCTCTTCTTCTTGAGCATCATTGCCCCGCCGAGAGTAACGAGGGCAGCACCGGCGCCGCCAAGCACCCAAACAGGCCAATTGAGCTGACCGGTCTGGATCAGGCTCTTGCTGTTCGTGATGGTCACGACAGTGCCGTCGGCAGAAACGCTGTAGGACGGGACATAGCCCCTGGGAATGTTGGTCTCAAGGACGCGCCAGTTGCCGTAAGCGTTGAGGTCTTTCCAATGGTAGGTCCACTTGTTCGCAGCGCTCAGGCGCACCGTGTCATAAGCGACATCGCCGTCATAAAGCGTTACGGTAACAGAGCTGGGACGGTTCTTGAGCGTGTCATTGCTCCATTTCTTTATCACTGTGATGTCCAGCGGAACCTTTGGATCGGGGCCGGGATCATTCGCGGTGTTGGTGATGGTGACAGTCGTGCCCTCGGTCTTGTAGCTGGGGGTGTAGCCGTCGACCGGCTCCTCCTCGACCGTCCAGGTGCTGTCCGCATCGAGCTTATCGAAGGTGTAGGTCCAGTTGTTCGCGGCGTTGAGCACCTGAGTGGTCCCGGTCTCCTTGCCGTCCTTGAGCAGCTTGACGGTGACGCTGTCATTGGCGTGGCTGGCGTTGCCGTCGCTCCAGTTCTTGGTGACGGTGAGCTGGGTCTCGTTGAAGCCGTCCACACGGAACACCCAGTCGACCTCACCGACGCGGTTGGCATACCTGTTGTCAAGCGTGATGGGCACTTTCAGATCAACGGTGAATGTAGTGCCCTCGCCCTTATAGAACTTGCCGATGAAGACGTAATCGGTCAGAGCCCCGGTCTGGTCGGGAGTGCTGTTATAGATCTCCGTGCCGCCGGCCTTCACCGTCATGGTGAGCTGAGAGAGGAAGTCGGACATCGTCGCGACGGTCTCATCGCGCTGACCGTCGACATTGGCCTGATCCTTGCCGTCGGTGTTCTCAAAGGTCTCGCTGTAGGTGAGGGGGTTTGCGGTCTCGTCATGGGGAACTGCCTTCATGTAGAGATTCACAAAGTCGCAGTCCGCGGCGTCCTGCGGAGCATAGGTGAAGCTGATGCTCTCGGTCAGGTTATCGCCGGGCATGACGTTCTTGAAGCTGTCAAACAGGTCGGTCGCGGTATAGTTCATGTCGCCGGACTGGAACCCGAAGCCCTGCTTCTCACCGCGGAACGTGATGGAAGCGGTGGGAGACGGAGCCGCCGCAAACGCGCTGACCGACAGGCTCATAAGCACGAGTACCATGAGCACGAGGGATGTGATCGCTTTGAATGACTTTTTCATGTCTCCACCCCCTTAGTTACCTGCACTGTAGGCAGTTACACTGCCCGGTGCAATGCTCACGCCCCAAGCCTGACCGGCGGCCTCTGCGGGAACGCTCTGTATTGCCGAAGCCAGAACGTTCACGCTCAGGGTATATCCCTCGGGAGCTCTTCCCTCAACGGGCGTACACAAATCGATCAGCACGCCGGTAGATGCACGAGGTGCGACCGGAGCTGTGTAGTAGTAATACCCTTTATAATTGAACCAGCCTTGCTCGGGGTTGAGGCTTATGTTGTAATCAACTCCCGGCTGAGGCTGCTCGGGATAAACGTTTTCTGCGGCGTCTTTCCACGTCACCACGTAGGTGGCACGGATGTAGACCTCGGTATCACCGGTGTTCGTGATCTTCACGTCTTTCTTTGTGCTGTCTTTAAAATACTCTTCGACCGTGATGTCTACCTTGGCCGGGTTAAAGGTATTGACGATGGCGTCAGTGCGGGCAGCGAGGTATGCCAGCGTGCCGCCCACCACTGCGCCGATGATCAGCACCAGCGCGACCAGTGCTGCAAGGGGCTTTTTAGCGCGGCTGCGCTTTTCCACATGCTCATTCTTCTGATAATGTTTACCTTGATACATAATGGCTGCCCCCTTTCTTAGTTAAAGCGGTTGTCTACGCTTGCGTTGTCATCCAGCCACTTGTCGGTGCCGCGGCTGTTCGTCATCGTGACATTGTTGGTCACACCGGGCTGGAGCGTTACGGTCTGGTCTTTGCAGCTGTAGCGCCAGCTCCAGCCGGATTCCTCATGGATGGTATACTCACCGATCTTCAGCCCCTTGATAGTCACGGAGCCGTTGCCCTTGATGACGACCTGATTGCTGTAGCCCTCAGGTCCGTCGATGGTGAAGATGAAGCTCTGGTTCTCGTCGAGCCTTTCATCACATCCGACCTTGGTGATCGTCAGGTCTGCCACATCGTATTCGAACTTGGCATAGTAGGTAGCGGCCTCGTAGCCCATGACAGGCTTCTCGGCTGTACCGTAATTCTTGGTCTTGTCGGGGGTCAGCTTGCTGTCCTTAACCCAGTCGGCATCCACAGGCTGCGTGCAGTCCTCGTCCTTATACCAGCCGACAAACTTGAATCCTTCCGCGGCGGTAGGCGCGGAACCCTTCACCTCACCGGTCCTGACCTTGAGCCGGGATTCCTGATAATTATCCAACGTGCCGCAGCCGTCGGGGCCAACGACCTTGTACGTGATATTTACGGTCTTTTCCGTGTAGTAGAAAGTGATCACATTAAGTCTGGCCACATTATCCGGTGTCTCAATGCGGATGGAGATGGATGCAGCAGTGGGGTCGACCTTGTCGTAGCCCTCGATCTCGATCGCGGATTCGGAGATCACCTTTCCGTACAGGTCATTGCCGTTCTTAGCAGGTGCAAGCTCGTTGCCGGTACCCTGCTCAAGGTAACGCACCTGATAGGGGTAGGAGTTACGTGTGTAGTAGAGCTTCAGCTCAAGTCCACCGGCAGTCAGTTCACCGCTCGTCACAGTACCGGGCACACTGGAATCATAAGTAAATCCGGGGATGGTCATGGACTCTGCCGTGTAGGTCGTGCCGATATCGCCCACTGCCTGACTGGATGCGTATTCTGTCCAGCTCTCGCCGTCGGTGTTCTGCGTGTAATGGGTGATCTTATAGTAGGCGTGCTTTTCATCCTTGGTGTAATAGAAATACAGGATATTTTTGCCCTCTGCCGTTACCACCAGACGCTTCTGGTATGCATCGGGCATATAGCCGGGTATCACCTTGAACGTCTCGGTAACAACAGCCTTGCGGTTGTCGGGAACGACCTTATCTTCGACGGTCTTACCGTCGAACACAGAGTCTCCGGTTTCTCTGTTGATGTACTTGACCGTGTAGGGAACTGCTTCTTTCTTGACGTACTCAAAGGTGATGACCAGAACGGTCGCGTTGATGTCCAGCAGCAGGGACTGGGACTTGACAGTGGGGAAACAGCCCTCCTGATAATCAGCATACAGGTCGGTGCCGCCCTTGGCGTCAAAGGTCTTGGTCGTACCGGCAAGACCCGCGCCGGTGATGTCATCCGCCACCTTGACACTATGATCGTTCTGCAGCACGAACTGAACGGTGTACTGCTTCAGAGTGTTGGAAGACCACTTGCCGTATACGTGGAGGTCCTTGCGTATCTCCATGTTGGCAAAGTCGAAAGCCTTCTCCACGCCGTTCTCCTCGTAGAACCAGCCGACAAAGGTGTAGCCGCCGTTTTTAGGCTCTGCAACATTGCTCAGCTTGCTGCCGTGGGAGACGGTCTCAGTGCGATGGGTGGACAGAAGCTCATTTTTCTCATAGGCTGTTTTGTCAAGAGAGAACTTGACCGTATGAGTATTCGGAACCCACTTGGCATAGAGGATCACGTCGGAGGCGGGCATGGTCATGGTGTTCAGGTCAGCCTTGGAACCCTCATAGCAGCCAGCCGTGGTGTACCAGCCATCGAACACATAGGCGTTCTTTTCCAGATTTGCCGGGTAGTCAGGTACAAAGTAGTAACCGCTAAGCGGCGCCTCATACTGCACGCTGCCGCCCTTTCCGGCAACAAAGGCGTTGTAATTGTAGAAGCTCAGGTTATAGCTGTTGCGGGTGTAGCAGAGGTAGTTGTTAGAATTGACTCCGCTTGTTTTTCCCCCCTGCTCCATCTTACTGAAAGACGGATTCGACCACCACTGAGTAAATCCCGTAATATCATGGAATTCTTCAGTATAGGTAAGATATCCAGACTTCTTAATGTCGATTTTTTTGTAAAGCTTGAAATTTTTCCCGCCGTGTGTATATTCTCCAGACTCCCCATTCAGTGTTTCGACATAGTACCAAATAACGGCTCCGGATTCACTATCGTTCCGTGTAAACGTAATATTTTCGCCGGGCATGGTATCAATGCTGCCAAGCTGCGTTCCCGGTTTAAAGGACTTACAGCCGTCGGGAACATTCCACCAAATGGTCTTATCCCCGTCCTTGATGGGGAAGTTGCTATGGATGTCTTCCTGATACTTGGCGGTGATGGTCAAATCGGAAGTTTTGTAGCAACTGTCGCTGTGGGTGTGCTTTGATAGGCCAAGTTTGCAACAATCTTTATCATGCCACCAATGTAAAGGACCAGTTCCTCCGTGTTTGCAGCAGGAATCACTATGTGTATGCTCAACTTTCCCGCAGCTCAACACCTTTGCACCAACGCCCTTGAATGTCAGCGTATAAGAATTTCTCGTGAAATACACATTCAGCACGGTGGAGCCGTCGCCGTTTACGGTGACAGTTTCTACCTTATTTGTGTTATAGGTGAAGTGGTCGTCATCGCGGCCGGTAAAGCTCTGGTTCCTGTAATCGTCGCTGCTCTTCTGCGTTCCAGGCTTCACATTGGCAGGCTGATATGTTCCAGCTACACTGTAGCCGTAGCTACCGTCCGTCTCCTTGTTGGCGTTCTCATACCAGAATACAACAGTAAAGCCTGCTTCGCCGACTGTCCAGTTTGCCTTGTAGCTGGTGTTCGCTGCGGGCATAGTGGTGGGGATGGTCTTATCCCAGCCTGCGAAAGCATAGCCGGGCTTCGTCGGCTCAGTGATTGCGCCGATGGGCGCACCGAACCGTGCGTAGATGGGCTCGGTGCCGTAGCCGCCGTCCAGATCAAAGGTCATCAGGTAGTAATACCTGTCATAGTAGACCTCAATGACGGTGGAGCCGTCAGCAGCGACGTTGGGGCGTTCATATATCAGAGAGTAGAAGCCCTCATACGATTTTGCCGACTCGGGAACCTGAGAGTTGGTCAGCCCCTGCTTGGTCTCGCGCTCGACCTCGCGGTACATATCATTGTCCACATTCTGCTGATAGTGGATGACAGTGTAATCCACATTAGTGGGCTTGTAGACGACATTGATCGTCACATCCTCAGAAACGGAAGCGATGTTGATCTCATAGCTGTTCTGCTGTACATCTTTTACATACGGCAGATAGCCCTGCACCGTGGGGAAATTGACGGTAGCAGAGAAAGGAGAACCCTCAGCCAGCGTGGCAACATAGGAATCTGCGACCTGCTGGTTGTTCTCAAACTTGTAATTAATTACTACGCTGTATGTTGTTTTTACATCCGGGGTACTTTCACCCTCGTCTGCATATGCCTTAAGCCCGAAGCTATCCAGCCCAAGAAAGGAAACAAGAGAGAAGGTCTCGGTCTCTGCTGCGCTCTCTTCAGCAGGCGCGACAGATTCTTCAGCGGGAGCGGCGCTCTCCTCAGCGGGGTCGGCAGGCGCAGCACTCTCCTCAGCGGGTGCAGGCTCTTCAGTGGGCGCAGCGGGTTCTTCGGTAGGCGCAGGCTCCTCGGACGGTGCTGCAGACTCCTCGGAAGCAGGCGTCTCAGTGGGTGCGGGCGTCTTCTCGGGTTCCTTGGCGGTGTCATGGATAACAACACTGCCGGGATCCAGCACCGTAAAGGTGAACGAGTTCTCTTCAGCCGCGGCGATGGTCATAAGCGCCATGTCGGAAACCATCTGCACGGTGAGCTCATTGGAGTAAATGGCTTTCCCGTCAACAGGAGTAAAGCGGCAGCGCACAACGGCCTGCCCATCCTCGTTCAGCAGATTTGCGACCATGGCATAGCGCAGGGTCAGCGCATTGTCGCTCGAGCCGATAATGTTGGCCCAAACGCCATTGCTCACCCTAATCTGCCACTGGAAGCTGCCTGCGGTGCTTTCGCTGAGCAGTGCATTAACTGTAACGGGGGTTTTCTCCGGCAGCTCTATATTAGAGACCTGCTCGTCGTCGCAGTATATGTTCAGCCCAGTATCCTTTGCCGCTGCCGCAAGCCCCGGGACAAACCCGAAAATCATCACGGCGCAGAGGAACAGGGAAAGTAGCCTTTTCTTCATGCTGCTGCCTCCTTATGCTGCAGGCCAACCAGACGCAGTCAGAGCGCTGGTGCCGTTGTTGGCGGTCTGCACGGCCTGCGCGCTGATATCGACCGTTGCGGCCGCGTTCTGGTACTCGTTGCCCATGGTGGGCTCAAAGGTCACGGAACTGAGGATCGGCGCGGTGGTCTCGCCGGGCTTCAGCGCCCTATTATAATAGTAGTACCCGTCCGTGCCAAGCGTCCAGTCCGTCGTGTTCAGGCCGAGCTTTATCAGGTCGGGGTCGACTTCGCCGTCGCCCGCGAGCTGGATGTCCTTCGTGATGAGCACGCGGACCCATGCTTCTGACGCGCCGGTGTTCTTGATCTCGGCAATCTTGGTAACGGTCACGCCGGGCATGATGCCGGTCACGTCCTCAAACGGCGTCTGCTTCGCTTCATCCGCCCATTCCTTGAGCTCGATGTCAACGCCGCCGGAAGTGATGACGTTGTGCGCCGTGTCTTCCGCAGTAAAGTACGCAAGAGTCCCGGCGGCGACAATGGCGACGCATATCGCCAGTACCGACAGGATCAACAGTTTTCGCTTCATAGTCCGTGCTCCTCTCAAGCTGAAATTGCTATTACTGCCAAAAGGGATGTTTACATAATTCTATGATCATTACCAGATCATATGAGAACATCCCGAATATCCCCGGATGCTCTCATATGATCTGCACCGCAAAGGGTGCAGACCATATAAGAAAACGTTTGTGTTTAGTGATTATTTGTCAGATCAAATCACTTAGCGTCGAATGCTGTGAAAGCATCTTCCCAAGTATCGAAGCCGTCAACCTGAATGGCTTCTGCCTTAACGGTAATAGTTCCGAAGGTTTGACCATTCTCAATGGCAGCGGGAATCATCACCTGATTGAACATCGCAGTAGTATCAGCGCCGGAAGCCAGAGTTCCGTCATACTTCAGAATGAACTTAGCACTGAAATTGCCCAACTGGAAAGGAGTGCCGGTCGTAACGCCCTCAATGCTCCAGCCTTCACCAAGCGCATCAACGAGAAGCAACAGAGACTGTTCATAACCCTGATTGGGATAGGCAATACCGAAATCGGGGAAATACGCAGCGCACATATTCATCCAGTTTTCAACGTTAACAGTCGCACGAATATAGGCGGCGTTCTGGCCAACGTTATGGACAATCGGGTCTTTGGTCACGACAGCACCGGGGTAAACGTTATATTCGTTGCTGGTAACACGGTCACCCTCGGGATCATTGACGTTGGTTTCATCAAGCTTAATCTTGACATCGCCCATCGTGAATGTATTTGTGGCGGTCTTGGTGTCGGTGAAGTAGGCGAGAGATGCACCTACTACTGCGATAGCGACCAGTGCTACGCACAGGAATATCGCGGTGATCTTCTTTTTCATGTACTCTTCTCCTTAAACAAATATGTAATGTACTGCGCCTCCGCGCAGATGGATCACAGAGTTACGAGGTCAAGGAGTGACGTTCGCCCATGCTTCTGCAGCGGTGAATTCCACGCCTGCGGACTTGTAGAGCTGAGAGGCATAAGCCGTGACGGTCAGCTTCGGCAGCGTTTCCGTTGTAAGGCCATCCATCATCGCCTTGGTGACTTCACCCTTGACAGTGACCTGATCGTTTGCCAGAACACTGTAGGCTGTGCCGATATCCTTGGTCAGTACCTTGCGGTAATAGACCAGATCGCTAATGGCTTTGCCGTCTTTATCCGTAGTGAGCTGCGTCCAACCGTCAGCGATAGCATACTCAAGGTAGGTATCGAAGTTCGAGGACTTCTCCAGCTTCACGAACAGGAAGCATTCCTCGCTGCCGGCAAGAACCTTGGCCTTGGGGTCTTTGTGGATATCATAGCCGGGAACCATCTTGTATGTTTCATTGGTCTCGGTCAGCTCGACCTTGATGTCGCTGGTGGTAAACGTATTCGTTACCGTGTCGGACTTCGCAGTCAGCCATGCCAGAGTACCGGAAACAGCGCAGACAGCCAGCAGAACCAGCGCCAGCACCATTGCCAAACCTTTCTTCTTCACGTCGTTTCCCTCCTTTCCTCAGAATTTGCTATTGGGAATTTATTTCAACAGGGCGCCGGAAGTTTTATTCTTTCGGCTTGTTGGAATCACAGGAAATCAGCCTGCGTAGGCAGCCCATGCTGCGTCAGCATTGGCAAAGCCGTCAGCCTGGATGGCGTAAGCATTGACGGTGATGGTCATGCCCTCGATGGTTGCAAGCTGCTCATTCGTGATAGTGCCGGGAACGGTGATGGAATCAAACAGAGCGTCCAGAGCGACATCAGCAGTGGGAGCACCAACAGTCTCTTTGTACCAGAACTCATAGGTACGGGTGTCTGCGTTCGCATCTTTGGTGTTGTCCTTGTAAATCCAGTTGGCAGAATCATAACCGTTGAAGATGCTGATCAGATCTGCGCCGGTGGGAGCAAAGATAGCATCCAGAGCACTGGCCTTGGAGAAGGTGACAGTCATCTTGATGTAGCTGGCTTCACTGCCGTTCAACACAGTGACCATGGGGTCTTTGTTGTAGGTGTGACCCGGCAGCAGCTTGTACTCATTGGCCTTGACGCGCTCTGCGGGAGTTACCGGAGTGCCGTCAGTGTTGACCTTGGCTTCGTCCAGAGTGATCTTCACGTTGCCGACGGTGAAAGTGTTTTCAACCTTGTCGGTGGAAGTCAGGTACGCCATTGTTCCCATTACTGAGGCGGCGACAAGCAATACCGCACACAGAGTCAGGAGCAGAGCCTTGCTTTTTGTTTTCATTACGAAAACCTCCTAAAAATGTTATATAGGGAGCCTTGCGGCATTGCCCTTTGCATCAATGCGGAACGCGCTGCGCACCGCTTTCGTCAGTCCTTGCCGAAGCGGCCTGCTTCAAATTCCCGGCAGATGGCGTCTACATCATCGACCATGAGCAGGTCATCGTTTTCCTCGGTGGGCGCGTCCGTCAGGCCGGCGTCCGCGGGTTCCTCTGGGGCTGCGGGCTCGGCGGCCTCGACCGCTGCGGGTTCGGCAGCCTTGACTGCCGTATCAAGCGCGGCCTTGCCGCGCTTGGCGGATTTCTTCGCGCGCTTCTCCCTGGTCTTGTCTTTCTCCTTATCGTCCTCCTCGGCGAAGATATCAGGCAGGAACACGAGCAGGAGCAGGACAGCGCCGGCAGAGATGGCAATGTACATCCCGGGCGGGTGCTGGATATAATCGGCAACGTAGCCAAGATACGGGATGGAGAAGACAGGCGTGCCGATCACATTTTTATAATGTACGAGCGAGCCGTCCTCGGCGTCGTTCGCGTCGCCTTTCGTGCGGAAGCGGATGACCGTGGGATCCTCCTCATCGGGAACGATGCCCACGACCCTGTGGGTCGCGATGGTGTTTTCATCCAGCATGAAGGTGATGGGCTGGCCGGGCTCGATAGTGTACGGGTCGACCTTTTTGACATAGATAAGCGAACCGGTGTGATATGTAGGCTCCATAGAACCGGAGAGCACGGTGAACACCTGCAGGCCGACAACCCGTGCCCCGACCAGAAGCAGCGCCAGGATCACAACGATCGCGACGATGATAGTGCTGATTACGTTCCAAACCTTTTGGAGAGATCTTTTCATGATGCGTTCTTCTTATCCTATTACTCGTTCTTCAGACCACGTGCCCTATAATACGTGTACCAGATTACAACATTAAATCATCTCAAATGCAATAGAGAAAATTACATTCGATACAGGTTTTAAAAAAGTCATAATAAAGTAGCAAAATTTGTTAAAATCCTACTATCCTGATTTTAACACAGAGCCGAAAAGAACTCAGGAGCAGCCCGGCGGGCTGCTCCTGAGTTCTTGCATTATATACTTATATATTTATACATCCATGCTCACGATATCGTCGAGCGTCTCGCGGCGGACGGCAAGGTAATCGCCCCCCTCGCCGAGCATTACGATCGGCGGGCGCGGCACGCGGTTATAATTTGAAGCCATGGAATAGTTATACGCACCGGTGGTACACACGGCAACGAGGTCGCCGCGCTTTATCTCCGCGTTTAAGCTGACATTGGGCTGGATGATATCGCCGCTTTCGCAGCAGCGGCCGGCGAGGTCAAAGGTCTCCGTTTTCTGCGGAGCCGCAGCGTCGAGCACGGTGTAGTTTGAGCCGTAGAGAGCGTAGCGCGGGTTATCGGTCATGCCGCCGTCGACCGCAACATAGCTCTTATAGCCCGGTATCCGCTTGACGGAGCTGACGGTATAGAGCGTCATGCCGGCGTCGGCGACGATGCTGCGCCCCGGCTCCATGAGGATGACCGGCATGGGGTATGAGAGCTTCCGGGCAAGCGCCTTGATATGCTCCCCGAGCGCCTTGATCCTTGCGGGGATATCGACATGCTTATCGCTTTCAAGGTAGCGCACACCGTAGCCGCCGCCGAGGTTAAGTTCTTCCAGCGTCACGCCGAGGCTGTCCCGCAGCTCCGCCATGAAGGAAAGCATTATATCCGCGGTGCGCTCATAGACATCCTCATCGAAAACCTGCGAGCCGACATGGCAGTGCAGCCCGCGCAGTTCGAGATTCTCCTGCCGCAGAGCATCACTCACGAAGTTCTTGGCCTGCCCTGTCTCGATCGCGACGCCGAACTTGGAGTCGACCTTACCGGTGCTCACGGCGTCATAGGTGTGCGGGTCTATGCCGGGGGTGACGCGCAGCAGCACCCTCTGACGGATGCCTGCGCTGCCCGCTTCGCGGTTCAGAGCGTGCAGCTCCTCCATGTTATCTACGACGAAGCAGCCCACACCCGATGCGACGGCATAGCTTATTTCACTGTCGGTCTTGCTGCTGCCGTGGAAATACAGTCTATCCATGGGGAAGCCGGCCTTCAGCGCCGTGCGTATTTCACCCGCGGACACAACATCGGCACTCAGCCCTTCCTCGGCGACTATCTCATACATGCGCTTGAAGGACGCCGCCTTGCTCGCGTAGAGCACCTTGCCGCGCTCCCCGAAAGCGTCCTTAAACGCATGGAGGTACATGCGGCAATTGTCCCTGATGCGCCCCTCGTCCATGAGATACAGCGGGGTGCCGTATTTTTCCGCTAATTTTGCCGTATCATGACCGGCAAAGCAAAGCACGCCGCCGGAGTTTCTGCTGATGTTTCCGCTGAGCATAGAGCAACACTTCCTTTTTATGCGTGTCATTTTAGCATTCCGCATTTACGGTGTCAATTACCTAAATTTAATGAGCGCCGAAAAATTTCGGCGCTCATTTTATCATCTGTTCTGCTTTTTCTGCTCGGCCTTCAGTTCGGCGATCTCGGCCTGAAGCTCCTCGTTCTGCTTCTGGAGCACGTCGAGCTTCTTGTTCACTGCGTTAAGCTGCTTTTTAAGCTCACCGGCGACGATGCCCTTATAGAATCTGTACTTTCCGGCAAGGCTGATAACGCTCGTCGCAAGCACCACGCCGCCCGCGACGGTCGCGGCCTTCTTCGCGTCGATGTTTTTTATCGCCTGCATCGCGGCGCGGCCGGCTATCCCCTTCGGGGCGGCAAGGCTCAGGGCATTGGTCTTCTCCTGCTTTGCCCGATGCGGCAGCAGCGCGGTATGCTTTGATTTTTTTCTCATGATGCTTCCCCTTTCACCGTTTATAAAAGCATTATAGCGACTGTCTGTTGTCTTTGCAACTATAAAAATAAGACAGAGCCATGCTCCGTCTTATTTTTATGCTTATTCTTTTCAGCCCGCGGCGGTCTCTTCCGCAGAGGGTTCATCCATAGTGATGCCGAACTCGTCGGTGACGACCTCTTCATCTACCGTCTCTTCCGGAGCGGTGGAGATGAACTCGGTCATATATGCGTCCTCGCCGAGCCCAGCCATCAGGCCGGGGATATTGACGACGAGTCCGTCCTTGTCATAGGGCAGCTTGATGGAGTAGGTATAGCTCTCCTCGCTGCCGCCCTTTTCCTGAGTGACGACAAGATCCATGGAGAAGTTCGCGCCGATGCAGGTGGATGCGCCGCGCTCCTTGTCATAGAGCTTCGCGATGCGCTCGCCGCCGACATAGACCTCGACCTTATACGGCGTGTCATAGGTCGTGCCGTTATATTCGAGCTTCTTGTTGTCGATATACACGGTGTGTCCGCGGCCGAGGAAGTACATCAGCACTGCCAGCGCCACGAAGAAAACAACGGTAATGATCCTTATAAGGAGGGTTTTTGTCTTGTTCATTTCTTCTCCTCCTCAAGCTGTTCCCGCGCTAACTGCTGGCCGAGCTGGCTCTTCTGCTTGCGCTTCTTCGTCTCATACATGATGAGCGCGACGGTGATGACCGCGTAGGACACGAACACGCGGAAGTATTCGCCGATCATCGAGTCACCCGTTATCTTCGCACCGGCAGAGGGCGCGACGATGAACATCGTATGGAACAGGATGACGCCAAGGAACACGTTGCCGATCGAGGCCTTGTCAACGGACGCGCCGCCGACGAGCAGAGCCGCGATGCAGAACATGCCGATCTGCGAATGCGAGGAGTAGGTCGCGATGTTGCCCATGTTCTGGAGGTAGATTATCATGCCGAAGCCGGAGAACACGGTGGACATGACGATGGAGATGATTCTGGTGCGCTCGACCTTGATGCCGGCGTCACGCGCGACCTCCATGTCCTGACCGACGGCGCGCATGTCCTGACCGAGCTTGGTCTTTCTGAACCAGACAATAAACAGGCAGAACAGCGCGATGATGATAAAGGTGAGCACGGGGATCTTGACGCCGCCGATGTTCACGGCAAGCAGGTTATCCACGCACTGGCGCATGTTCAGGAGGCTGACGGTGTTTCTGATGCCGTAGCCGCGGGGCAGCTTGAGCGAGAAGTGCTTGATGGGGATGATGGAGCCCATCATGTACAGCACGATAAGCTGATACACGCCGTTTATAAAGAAGCTGATGATATAGCTGGTTATCATTTCTCTGCCCTTGGACATGTTGAGGAGCTTGCCGCAGAGCATGCCGAGGAGGACCGAGAACGGCACGGAGAGGATCATCGCCAGTACAACGCCGGGGATGCCCCACACCTGCCAGTCAGCCACGAAAATCAGCGCGATCTCACCGGCCATTGCGCCGAGGGTCATACCGAAGTTCAGACCCATACCGGCCATTATCGGGAAGAGCAGGCAGAGGATGAGGAAGATGTTTCTGCCCATACGGGTGACGATCTCGTTTATAAGGTAGCCTACGGAGAAGCCGGATATCGGGATGCAGATGATGCAGATGAGCACGAACATGAGCGGCACGGAGTTGTTCTGCACAAAGCCCAGAACTCTCTTACCGAAGGGGACGGCCTCTTTGCTTACGTTTTTATTTTTCATTTCGAGCCCTCCGTTTTTCTGGTAAGAGCGTAGAGGATCATACCGTTGGAGATGATGATACGGATGACCTCGCTCATGTCCATGTGGATCATGGAGTTCATTACGGTCGGCGTCATGGTGACGATGCCCTGGAACAGGAAAGTACCGATGATGACATTCGCGATGGACGCTTTGTTGACCGATGCGCCGCCGATAAGGATGGCGGAGACGGCGGGCAGCGCCATGTAGAAAGGCGCGGTGTAGATCTGGATGAAGCCGAAGCCCTGCTCATAGACGAGGATGCCGACGGCGGCAAGCCATGTGCTCATAATAACAGAGAGCATACGCATCTTGTCGACATTGACGCCTGCGGCCTTAGCGAAGGTCGGGTTTGAGCCGACGGCGGTCATTGCGGTACCGGTCTTGGTGTGGAGGAAAGCCCACATCAGGAAAGCCAGCAGCGCGAAGAACAGCAGAGTGCCGGTCGGGATGGAGAGGTTGCCGATGTTGATCTGCAGGAAGTTTGCAAGCACCTTGTCATAGAAGCCCTCGAGGGAGATCGTGGTCCTCAGGCCCTTGCCGGCAAAGCCCCAGACCATTGTCGGGCTTTTATACGGCAGCAGCAGCCACATCATGCACATGAATGAGACGGACGAGAAGCCGACGTAAGTCGCGATCATCATCTCGCCGCCCTTGATCTTATTGAGCAGCCAGCCGTAGCCTGCGCCGAGGATCAGGGCAAAGGGAGTGGCAATGACAATGGCCATGACAAAGCTCATGGCTCCGGTGAAGCCGAACTCTATAGAGAGCGTCGCGCCGAGAAGACCGGAGATAATGCCGAGGGGCAGGCCGAAGTTGAGGCCGCATCCGGAGTGGATCATCGGCACCATCGCGAGCACGAGGATCGCGTTCCAGCTGAAGCGGTTAACGGTGTTGGTGATCTGGGTCGCAAAGTCCGCGCCGACAAAGGGAGCGGCAATAAACAGGAGCAGGAGGAAGCATGCGATGATGAGTCTCGGCAGGCCGAAGGAGTTGACAGCAGCTTTGAGCCTGTCCATGAATGTGGCGTTCTCGCCGGATAATTGTCTGTTCATCCTTCCACCTCACTTTACCTGACTGACCATGAGCATACCGAAGTCCTCGGAGGAATCCGACGCGGGGAGTATGCCCGCGATGCGGCCGCCGGACACGATGGCGATACGGTCGCACACCTGACGCAGCTCCTCAAGCTCGGAGGAGATCATGACGACGGTGACGCCGGACTCACGGTTGAATTTCTTGAGCGCTTCGAGCACCAGCGACTTTGCGCCGACGTCGATACCGCGCGTAGGCTCGGAAACGAAGAGGAACTTCGGTTCAAGAGCGAAAGCCTTGGCAAGGCAGATCTTCTGCTGGTTGCCGCCGGAGAGCTCGCGCGCCTTCTGCTTGGAGCCGGTGCACTTGATCATAAGCTCTTCTATGTATTTATCGGTGACTTCGCCTATGGCCTTTTCGTCTCTCCACTTGATAAGCCCGCCGAGGAGCTTTTTGAGGAACTTATCCTGCACCTGCATTGCGGGGAAGGCGACGTTCCATTCAAGCGTTTCATCGAGCAGCAGGCCGACGCCGCGCCTGTCCTCAGATACGAAAGCGATGTTCGCATCAAGGCAGCTGCGCGGGCTGTTGAGGGGAATGGGCTTGCCCTCGAACTCGACGGTGCCGCCGGCTTCATACAGACCCATAACGCCGTTGGGGATGCCGAGCTTGCCCTGACCGGCAAGGCCGCCGATGCCGAGGATCTCGCCCTCCTTGATGTCAAGGTCGACGTTGCGGACTATTTCACCGGGCATATCGACCCAGAGCTTGCGTATGCTCATGATGGTCTTTGCATCCGGCAGGGTCCTTATATCATTATTGGCGGCGCTGCTTACATTGCGGCCGACCATCCATTTCGTGATATCGGAGACGTTGGTGTCCTTCGCGGGGACGTTCTTGACAACGTAGCCGTCGCGCATGACAACAACGGTATCGCACACGGACAGGATCTCATGCAGTCTGTGCGTGATGAAGATAACGGCGATGCCCTTTTCGGACATGCCTCTTATGGAGTCGAGCAGAGCTTCCGCTTCCTTTTCGGTGAGGACGGCGGTAGGCTCATCAAGGATGAGGAGCTTGAGATTGTCCTTTGAAAGCTCGCGGGCGATCTCGGTAAACTGCTTGTGGCCGACGGGCATATCGTTTATGACCATGCTGCGGTCAATGGAAAAGCCCATCTTGTCTATCGCGGCCGCGGCGCGGCCGTTCATCTCATTATAATCAAGGGTGTCCAAGCGTTCGCCGAACACCTGAGAAAGCACATTTGTTTTCTTGGGTTCTCTGTTGAGAAGGATATTCTCGGTCGCGGTAAAGCCGGGGATCAGCGAGAACTCCTGATGCACCATGCCGATACCGGCGGCAAGCGCGTCAAAGGGCGTGTTGAAGGTGACCTTCTCGCCGTTAATGAGAATGTCTCCGCCGTATCCGCCTGTTTCTCTGATGACGTCCATACCGAAGAGTATCTTCATCAGCGTGCTCTTACCGGCGCCGTTCTCACCGCAGAGGCCGAGCACCTCGCCGGGCATGAGCGTGAGGTTGATATCCGTCAGAACCTGGTTGCCGAAGAAGTCCTTCTTGATGTTCTTCATCTCCAGCAATGGAGCATTGGCATTTATCATATCTTTCAAATCCTAACTTAACCGGGAGATCACAGAAGCAGCGCCGCTTCCGCTGAGCGCTCCCGTCATTTTACGCAGAGGGACTGCCGATCCGCTGTCGGAACAAAAAAACGAAACGTCGGGGGAGGATTTTTCCTCCCCCTTTGTTATAGGCTTATGCTTTATTACTTGATGGTGAAGTACTTCTCGGGGACCTCAACAGAGGTGGAGCCCATGTAGTGGCCGGGATTGCCCATTATGTAGGTATCCTGGTAGACAAGGAAGGTGTTCTCAGCCTTGACGCCGGTCTCGGCATTGGTGTAGTTGGAGCCGTTCCAAGCAGCACCGGGTGAGAAGACCTCGTAGGCCTTTGCGATATCGTCGATGTCGCAGAGCTCGCTCTCGCCGTTGATGACGTTCAGAGCATGCTGAGCAAGACCGGCGGAAACAGTGTAGCCGTAGGAGAATGCCCAGGTGCCGAAGCGGTCAGCGCCGCCCTTCTCGCAGATAGCCTCTTCGACCTTTGCGAGGATCTTTGCGTAGTCGCCTGCCTCAGCGGTCAGGTCGATGCCCAGAGCGCCGGGGTAGCCCATGGTGGGAGAGGGCAGGTCAGCCTCGATGAAGTAGCCGCCGTACTCGAGCAGCTGCTTGAGCAGAGGCTCGGTGTGAGCGTCATTGGTGCAGAAGTAAGCAGCCTTCTGGCCATACTTCTCGACCCACTCAGGAACCTTCTCAAGGATGTAAGCCTGTGCGCCTGCAACGCCGACGTCAGAGGTGGGGTCGGGAGCAGTCTCAAGGACGAACTTCATGCCGAACTCCTCGCATGCAGCCTGCATGATGGCAACACGGCGGCTCATGGTCTCGTAAGACATGTGGCGCGGGAAGGAGATGTGAACGAAGGTGTCACAGCCCAGCTCGTGAGCGGTGCGGATGATGAGGTAGCCGCGGGCGACGAAGTCGTTATTGCAGACGAGGTCAGCAGCGGAGCCGATCTCGGGCAGGTCTTCGTGAGACTCACCTGCGATGCAGAGGATGTCAGGACGGCTTTCCTTGATGCGGCGGAAAGCCTCGGTGGTGCCGGGAACAGCCTGGTTAACGATGATGGCCTTCATGTCGGGGTCATCGGAGAGGTTAACGATGGTCTGGATAGTGGTCTCGAGCTCTTCAGTGAAATTGTCGGGGTAGATGGCCAGCTTGACCATATCCTCGCCGTACATCGCCTGGAAAGCCTCGGCGCCGCGGCGGTCGTCCTCGGACTGAGAGACGGAACCGGTGACTATGCCGATGTGGACATTGCCGGTGGAAGCAGTGTCGTCAGCTGCGGTGTCATCAGCCTTTGCAGTATCGGCTGCGGGAGCAGTGGTCGCATTGTCGGAAGCAGACTCGCCGCATGCGCACAGAGCGAATACCATGCAGAGAGCCATGAGCAGTGCGATAAATTTCTTCATGTTTGTCCTCCTTAAAATTTTTATACCCGACGCCGAATGCCTCCGTCCGGCTGCGCATAAAAGCCAAGCCCCATTACACTTTGAAACAAAGTGTAAAAAACAGGGCCCTGTTTTTCGCGCGAGCCTTTTGTCGTTCATTTGCCGTCATGAGTATAATTTTAACACATTATACATTTTTTCTGTATTCGTGTCAATACAGCAATTTGGCAATTGGCTAAAGTTTCCGGCAAAAAATCACGGCGCGAGGCGGTTAAAACTGTATATATCCGACATATATGGTTCGCTGCGGTCGCCGAGCGCCCAGTCTATAACGCCCATGCCGAGCGCGTCAAAGGATATGCGCTCATGCTGGTCATATACGCAGCCGACTATCGTGACGTCGTTTCCGGTCAGCACCATTTCCCTTATCGGCGCACGGTCCATGCCGACAAAGGGGCTTTCAAACAGATAGAACTGCGTGCCGAGCTGCGCGGTCTTCAAGCATTCTTCCCTGCTGAGCGTGTATTCCGTCTCCTGCCAGTCGCTCCCCGCGTCAAGGGAGAGAACGCAGGGCACGGTGATGCCGAAGTCCTCCTTGCAGTATATGGCCGCGTGCATCGCGGGATACGCGCCGAGGCTCGAGCCGCAGATCATAACGTCATGCGCGAACACTCCGCACTCCGCCGCCGTGCGGTCGAGCTCATCCACTGCGAGCTTCGTTTTCTCCTCCACATAATCAAGGCCGTTCGTGTAGAGAAACAGCGCTATCGTATTCGGCGCAGGGTTCATTATATAATAGTAGAGAAAGTCCTCGTATATCTGCGTGTCGCGCCCGCCGGGGAAGTATATGAAAAAGCGCGTGTCCGCATTGCACTGCTCCGGCAGCACGACATAGCCTGTATCACAGGCATAGACCTCTTTCCAGTACGAGTTCGTAAAGCGGTTCTCCTTGCTGAACATCGGCGCGGCAGACTCATCCCGGCTCCATCCGAGCACCCTTTCGCAGCGCCATTCAAGCACACGGCTGTCGGAGTAGTCCTCGAGCCGCTGCCATAGCCCGCAGGCCTGCTCATAGTCCCCTGTGCAGGCACAGTCGAGCGCACGCTGGTATAGCTTTTCCTTGACTGTATCAAGCCCAGCGTCAGTGCCGGGATAATCGCCAAGGGATTCGAACAGCTCCAGCGCGGCGAGCAGCTCCCCGTCGTCCATCAGCTGCCGCGCCTCAAGGCTTCGGCAGGCAAGCTCAAGGTTGCGCGCATCCTTATAATCGCCAAGCTCCGTGAACATCCGCCGCGCGGTCTCATAGTCCCCCGCCTGCTGGGCACGGCGCGCATAGGCATAGTTCTGCTCAAGGACAAGCTCCCTGCCGGCATTATTGCCGCTCCCCGCGCCGGGCACGAGCGAGCCATAGCGGAAATACCCCAATATTCCGACAGCCGCCGCGGCTGCAAGCAGCACTGCGGCGGCGATGATATACCATCTGTGTTTTGTCTTCATTCCGGGCGCGCTCCAAATACGTAAGGTATGCTTCGTATTATCCCACAAATCACCCGGCAATGCAAACATATCATGTCGAAGCGTTTTCTGTTCCCTTACTTCGCGTATATCTGCCCGACTATCCAGTTGGACAGACGGCGCGGGAACAGCTTTGCGATCACGGCCGCGCCCTTGTAGGCAAAGCCCATTGCGACGAGCGGACGCGAGTTCTTCTTCAGCGCATACTTTGCGACGAAGCTCCCGGCGTATTCGGGCGTCATGCCGGTGCGCTCGTCATGCTCCATGACGGCGACGGAGCGCTCGATGCGCCCGGCGTAGACATCGTCCCCGGCGGCGGATTTGCGCCGGGCATCGGTAAAACCCGAGGCGATATCGCCCGGCATTATCGCGCAGACGCTTATCCCGAAAGGCCGCACCTCGTTCTGGAGCGCGAGGACATAGGCAATTATCGCCGCCTTGCTGACCGAGTACCAGAGCTGGAACGGTATCGGCACTATACCGGCGATGGAGCTCATGCACACTATCCTGCCGCCGCCCTGAGCGCGCATATGCGGCAGCACCGCGCGCGTGACGTTATCCGTGCCGAACACGTTCAGTTCAAGCTGCGCGTGAGAGTCCCGGCTCTCTGTCAGCTCCGCCGCCCCGGATATGCCGAAACCGGCGTTATTGACGAGGATATCGATCCTCCCCTCGCGCGCGGCGATCTCGTCTATGACACGGCGCACCTGCGCCTCATCCGTGACGTCCGCGCTCATATGTATGATGCCGTCGGACGGGATATCGCGCCGGGATATCTCATAAACGGTGCAGCCCGCCGCCTTGAGCGAAGCCGCCGTGCAGCGGCCTATGCCGCCGCTGCCGCCTGTGACTACAGCGATCTTGTTCATGTTTATCTGCATCTCCGTTTCCGTAAACTAAAATTCAGCTTGTCAAAAAAGTCCTTACAGGACTTTTTTGACCGCGCTTTCCGCCGAGCATTTTGAAAGCATTCAAAATGCTGTTACCGAAAGCCTCGATATATCAAGGCTTTCGACGGCGGTTTATCCGATTTGAGGCGGGCCTTGCCCCCTCAAGCTCCCCCGCTGCTCAGTTCTCTGGCTTCAAAGCGAAATTTTTGACAGTCTGACCTGATAGTTAAAATTTTTTAACTATCAGGTACAATATAGCGCGCCGGCAGAAATATGTCAAGCACTGTGTTCAGCCGCGAATATCTCAAGCTTGCCCCGCGCGATACTGAGCGCCGTGTCCATGTCGGAATCTCCGTACAGATAGGGCTGCATGCTCTCGATGAATATCCGCTCCATCCCGGCGCTCTCCTGAGTGTACACCGGCGCGCCGTCAATAAGAGCCATTACCGTCTGTCCCAGCTCCGGGAGCGCATAAGAATCCAATACTGCCTCGAGCGCCGCGGCATTGCTCGGATAGCACACGCGCCGCCGGTCGAAGTCCTTCATCTGCTGTCCCTCTATGAGCAGCAGGCGCAGGAAGCTCCACGCATTCTCCTTATCCGGGCAGGTCTCGGGGATCATATAGCAGCCGCGCGGATCGCAGACAAGGCTTGTGAAGTCATCCCCACCGTCGCTCCCGTCAAGCAGGCGCAGCGCGCGCCCGGACTCCATGGCGCGATTCAGATAGTCCGGCTGAAGGTCCGTGTACATCAGCTCCGGGCTTCCCGTCTCTTCGGTGTCGACCTCCGCCGGTCTTGCCGCGCATATTTCAAGCAGCGCGCGGACACCGTCCGACTCAAGCGCAGCCGTCCCGCGCGCGAATATTCCGGGCGTCATGCAGCGCAGCAGCTCCGTCTTTGTCATCCAGCCGTTAAACAGCGGCTCGGTGCAGCCGATAGAATCCAGATACGCCTGACACTCCGCAAGCCTGAGCGCGCCCGGCTTATCGCGCAGCGCGCCGTCTGATGCGAAGGTATATATCGAAAAGCCGCTCCATATCTCGCTGAGCCGCCCATTGCGCTCGATCCCCGGCAGCAGCCCCGGTACGAAGCTTTCGCGCGAAAGCTCCGGGTCGGCATCAAGGAACGGATAGAGGTCGGTGAAACCTACGGCGGTATCGATCGAGTACCCGTCGGCAACGATGAGGTCTATCCCCTCCCCGGTCGAAACGTCGCGCAGCAGGCGCGCGAGCCCCTCCTCATCCGCGCCGTAATCAAGGCATTCGACGCGGTGGCCGGGCGATAGCTGCATGTACTGTGCCTTCAGCGCTGCCAGCATTCCGGACGCCCGGCCGTAAAAGGCGATGTTCACCGTGCGCCTGTTGTCTATCGTCCACTCCTGCGTCAGGCACACAAGCTCCCCGGAGTTTTCCGATGGGAGAGTATCAGCCTTTTCGGGGACCAAAAGATAAGTGTTCCCATCAAGGCTGAGGACTTCCCTATACTGCGCCTGCACGCTGTAGAGTTCGTCCAGCTCCACAGTGCGCGACGCGGTGAAGTCACTGCCGATGCTAACCAGTGTTCCGCCCATGCACACAAGCGCTTCCCCGGCAGCGCTGCGGCACACCGCACTCGGCGCGCGCAGGTCTATATCGCAGTCGATGGGGATGAGCTTCCCCGCCGCCGCGTCGTATCTATTGAGCTTTGACCTGTGGCTGTCGGTATCGATAGTCTGAAAGACCGCCTCGCCGCCTATCAGCAGCGGCGGGCAGAACTCGACGCGCTCGCGCGTGAAGATCTCAAGCTCCTCGCCCGAAGCGGAATAGCGCCGGATATTGTGCACCCCGCGCAGCCAGAAGCCGCCGTCGGGCAGGGCAAGGATGCTCCGCGCCTCATCCCCCGCGTCGATGCTAACGGGGTAAGTCTCCGCTAAAGTGCCGTCAGGCAAATATGTGCTCACCGTGTACTGTACTGTGCCGTCCGCTTCCTCGCTGCACAGCAGGAGAAAGCGCCCCGCGGCGCAGTCAAGGGAGATGGGGCTGCCTGTTCCCGGCAGCGCCGTCACTGCGGCTTCGCCGATGCGCAGTCCGCCGTCAAGCGTATAGTCCATGCGCGCAAGGCAGGGCGTGCCGTCCCTGACGCCGCATAAAAAGATGTGCTCCCCGTCCGCCGCAGCTGCGCTTATCGTGCCGTCAAGGCCGAACGGATAGCGGCTCACCGCCTCGGTGCGCCAGTAATATGTCTCCTCCGGGCTTTCAGGCTCCGCGTTTTCTTCTCCGCAGGCGCACAGCGTCAGGAGCATGGACAGCGCGAGCATGAGCGTCAGCAGCTTTTTCATGGCAGTCACTCCGATCATGTTATTCTATAATAATTACATGTTCCGATGGAAAAAGTTTCATTATAAAAAGGCATGCTGCGCGGGCAGTATGCCTTTTTTGATATTATTCTGCTTTATTCTTCGCGGCTTTTTTTCCTTACCACGAAGAACGCAGCGGCACCGATCACAACTACCGCGGCCGCAGCCACCGGCAGCAGAAGCGATGCTCCGCGCTGCGCCGAAAGCAGCACGACCGAGCCGCCGTTTTCGAGCGTGAACACAATGCGGCTGCCGTCGCGGGTATAGCCTAGCTCATTGAGCGCACCGCCGCGGCTCTCGGAATGGACAAGCTCATCAATGCTGCTGTCCGAGAAGGCGTACTCCGTCCTCGATGAGCAGCACACCGCCATCGGGAGTATCACAAGGAAGATCGCAACGAAGCCGAGCTTCGTTTTCATCAGGAACCTGCCCCAGCCGTAGAGCTGCGGTATATGCGAGCGGTGCGCCGTCACGCGCAGCGGCTTGCGGCAGTATGCGATAAGCCCCGGCATCAGCAGGAACACCGTGATGAGGCTGCACACGATGCTCTTCGACAGCACAAGGCCGAGGTCATAGCCGAGGCGGAACTGCATCAGCATCAGCGCGACAAGCCCCGCGATGGTCGTGAGGCTGGAGGAGGATATCTCTACGATGGACTTTGCAAGCGCCTCGATGAGCGCGTCATACTCGGTCGGGAATCGCTCGGTCTCGTCCCCGTCGAAGGACACCGTCAGCAGCGCCGCGGAGCTTACGAAGTGTGCCGTAGAATCATCGAAGGTGACACCGGTCACATGCGGCAGCTCCGCTATCTCATCGGCCACAGCCTTCGCCCGGTCGTAGGTCGTGTTCGCGCGCATATCGCCCTGTCAAGCGGCGTGTCCATGAAGTCCTTTATCTCTCCGGCAAACTGTGCGTTTATTTCAGACAGCCGCCCCGCGCCGCGCACGAACGGATCGATGCGCCGTTTCTTTGCGCCGATCACGCGCCACGCCCCGTCTGGGAAAGCTTCCCTGTCGTTGACTATCTCATGCAGCGCACAGTAGCCGCGCCACAGTTTGGCTGTCTCCGCGTCGGACATGAGCTTTTCTATAACGGTCTCCTCAGTCAGATAAAGCTCCTCTGCGCTCAGCACGCCCTTTTTTATTGCCTGCCCCAGAAGCTCCGAGAGCATCTGCATCGCGTATCTGTCCTCGTCGGAAACGTATATGCGTGACATTTCGAGCGCATCATGCGCGAAGCGGTACGCCGTGTCGGCATCGGTAAATGAAAGCTCCGTCTCGCCGTGCTCGTTTACCGCGACGCAGAGATCATCGTAATACTCCTGAAGCTCCGGTGAAGTCCTCCCGGTATATGCCGCAAGGTTCCCGAGCGTGTATTCGAGCCTGTCCGCCGAAAGGCGCGGGCTGTCGTTATCCGCGACGGGGTAGATGTGATAATCCGTCACCGCGTCCGGGGCTATATTGTATTTATCGAGCAGGCGCGTTATGCCCTCAGAGCCGCGTATCAGCTCCCCGGTGCGCCCCTCGGTGTGCTCCTGCGCCATATAGTCGCCGTACAGAAAGTCCACCGTGTGGGCGAACACCGGCGTCGCGATATCGTGGAACAGCCCCGCGAGCGTCTGCGCCATGCTTCCGGTGAAGTGCCAGATGATGAGCGCCGCGCCCACGCTGTGCCGGTACCGAGAGTATCGCGGCAGCCCGCGAAATCGCAGGAAAGATGTATACTCGCAGCCGCAGTTCATGCCGACGTGCTTTAGCCGCTGCATCTCCGGCAGGGCGCAGAACTCATCGAGCCACTCCGGGCGCTCCGCGCTGTACAGCACGGGGCTGGTTTCCGTCTCCGTCATGCCTTTTCCAGTATCGCCCTGATCTCTGCGAGGTCGGAGGCAAAATATATCCCGCGCTGCTTCTCGGTGGTCGAAAGCCCCATATCTATCATGTGCTCCAGCAGTACCTTGAGCCCGTCATAGTAGCCGTTCAAGTTATATAGTATGCACGGCGCCTTGAGCATCTCCAGCGCGGAGCAGGACATCACCTCGGAAATTTCCTCGAGCGTGCCCGTCCCGCCGGGGAAGGCGATGAACGCATCGCCCAGCTCCATCATTTTCGTCTTGCGCTCCGGCATATCCTTTGTCACGATAAGGCGGGTTATCGCGTCATACTCAAAGCCCGCGTCGATGAAGAACTGCGGCTCGACGCCTGTCACCTCGCCGCCCGCCATGAGTACGCTCTCGGCAAGCTCGCCCATGAGCCCGGCCTTGGAGCCGCCGTATACAAGGGCGTTGCCGCTCTCGCCTATCCATGTACCGAGCTCACGCACCGCACTTTTGAGCGTGGGGTCGTTTCCTTCGTTCGCGCCGAGATACACTGTGATGTTCATTCTTCGTCCTCCATGAGCAACAATTCTATAGTAGGGACATGCCGGCATTTCTCCATGTCGACTCTGCCGTCGGGCAGGAAGCTCACCCGCTCCTCCTCAAGCAGAATGCGGCGGAAATCCGCGTGCCCGCCGCCGGCTATTTCGCCGCTGTCCTTCACGACGCGCTGCCACGGTATATCATCCGGACAGCAGTGCATCGCCCAGCCGACCTGCCGCGCCGCCCTCGGCGCGCCGAGCACGCGGGCGATCTGCCCATAGGACATGACCTTGCCCGCCGGTATGCGCGCGACGACCTTATACACTTCCTCAAAGAAGCTGTTTTTCTTCTCTTCGCTCATGCCGCGTTCCTTCAAAGATTTTTGATGTGATATTGTACCATGCGCCGAAAAAGTTTTCAACAATGGCAATGTAAAAACAGCGGCGGGATGTTCTCCCGCCGCATCAGCTTGCTTATTTTACTTTTTCCCGGCGCAGGGTTTTAATGAAATTTCCTATTTTGATCTGATCCATATTTCTGCCTCCCTCGTTTACGGCTCGATAATAGCACGGCTGTCCCCGCGGCAACAGGACACAAAGCGAGCAATGTCCGCATGGGACACGGTGTGTCACCTGCGAAAAGTCAAATATCCGGGCGCGGTTTACGCGCCCGGATAAATTTCAAATTACCGTCTCCTGCCTCACGCGAGATTTAGCCACTTTCTCAGGCAAAGCGTGGTCGGGATGTAGTACAGCGCGGCCTTCACCATTTCAATCGCGATGAAGATAAGCATCACCACGTGCGTGGCTGCGCTTATGTCGAGAGTGTCGATATTATCGAACATGTCAAACAGCCCGGAGTTGCCGGTGATTCTTGCGCTGACGACTGCAAGCATGGTCATCGCGGCGCTGAGCACAAAGAAGGACACTACCGACAGCAGTCCTTTATGGTCATTGAAGCTGTGGCCGATGGCCATGGCGGCGTAGAAGTGCAGGCACACGGAGCAGGAATACACAAACAGCAGTACGATGCCCTCAAGCACGTAGCCCGCGATGTCCCAGCCGGTGAACATCTCCCAGAAGTGCACCTCGTTGAGCATACCGTTAATGCTGACGACGCCCTCTTCGGTGAAGGCGGCGCTCAGGCTCGTGGCGGTCATGATGAAGGTCGAGAGCACGACCACGACAGCGGTGGCAAAGAACCAGATAAATGATGAAATGAGCTTTGCGAAGATGTGCTCATCGACTGTCGCGGGCAGGGTAAAGGACACATAGCCCTCATCACCGAGGAGGTTCTTGTAAAAGCGCTGGATCATCATGACAACGGCAACGACACACACCGCCATCACGCCCATGACGAACGCAAAAATGATGAGCCCGTATACAACGTTCAGCCAACTGTAATCGACCTGATGTTCCATCGCCGTGGTCGAGATACCTGCCAGCACCGACAGTGCCAGCACCGCGCCGAGAAACGGCAGCATAATGCGCCTGCTCGCGCGCAGCTCATGTTTTATAAGCTTACTCAGCATTTGAATACCTCCCTGAACAGAGCGTCGACGCTCTTGCCGTACTGCTCTCTTATATCGTCAACGCTCGACTGCATGTTCACCTTGCCGTCCTTGAGGAAGATGACCTCGTCAAGCGCGTTTTCAACGTCGCTTATGAGATGGGTGGAAATGATGACGCTTGCGTTCTCGTCATAGTTTCTGATGATGGTGTCGAGGATATAGTCCCTCGTCGCGGGGTCGACGCCGCCTATCGGCTCATCGAGCAGATAGAGTCTTGCACGGCGGCTCATGACCATGATGAGCTGCACCTTCTCTCGCGTGCCCTTGGACATCTGCTTTATCGTCCGCTTCTCGGGTATGTTCAGATGCTCGAGCATTTTCCCGGCGCGCTCACGGTCAAAGTCCGCGTAGAAGTCGGCATAGAGATCCATGAGCTGCCTGGTATTCATCCACTCCGGCAGGCAGGGGCGGTCGGGCAGATAGCTCACGAGCGCCTTGCTCTCCTTGCCGGGCTTATACCCGCAGACGTCGATCTCGCCCGAGTCCGGCGTCAGCAGGCCGTTTGCCAGCTTAATAAGCGTTGTTTTGCCGCTGCCGTTCGGGCCGAGCAGACCCACAACGCGCCCCGGCATGATAGAAATGTTGACCTCGTCAAGCGCCTGAACATTGCCGAAGCGCTTGCTCAGTCCTCTGCATTCAAAGCATGCTTCCATTTTTGTCCTCCTCTTCGCCGCCTTCAAGCAGCGCTATGATCTCTTCCCTGGTATATCCCAGCTTTTTCATTGACGCCATGAACTGTTCGATATGCTGCCGCGCAAGCGTGCGTTTGGCCTCGCCTATGGCGGCGGTGTCCTCTGTGATGAATCGGCCGCTGCTGCGCTGGGTAAACACGAGCCCCTCGCGCTCAAGCTGCTGCAGGGCGCGCTGCATCGTGTTCGGGTTGACCCCGGCGTCCGCGGCCAGATCCCTCACGCCCGCCATCCTCTCGCCCGGGGACAGTTCCCCGGAAACGATCGCGAACTTTATCTGATACACAAGCTGAGTGTATATCGGCATATTGTCGTCAAAATGCCATTCCATGTCTTGCCTCCTTGTGTCGCTGTATTAAGCGATTAAGACAATAACACGTTAATACAGTTTTGTCAATAGGCATTTTGATTTTTTTAAAAATTATTAGACACCGGCAGGGTGTTTGTCCGTGTAGAGTCGACTCTACTGCTCTATCGTAAGTATAGTGCTATAAGTATAGTCGGGGAGAGCGCGGCATAGCTTGCCTCTACCTGCTCTCCGGCTTATAATCTTCCCCGAGGTGAGGACATGCAATTTTGTCAGAAGCTCGCAAAGGCAATACGTGTTATCTCAGCGCCGCCCTTCGCCGCGGCAGCCTTTGCGCTCATACTTTACTTTAACCCTGCCGGGGCAATAGTCCGGCGCGATCAGCTCGTCGCCTGTCTGCTCGGTTTGAGTGTCGGCCCGGTGCTGGCCTACCCCATATCCGCCGTGCTGCATACCGGGCGCGAGAAGCAGCGCGTCATTGCGATGTACATTTCGCTGCTGTCCTACGGGATCCTTCTCGTGTGGAGCCTTATCTGCCCTAACGGCAATGAGTTCCGCTTTGTGTGCATGACCTATTTCATGTCGGTCATCATGCTCATCGTGTTTAACCGCCTGCTGCACGTCCGCTCAAGCGGGCACTCGTGCAGCGTCTCCGGTCCGGGTCTGCTGCTGTGCATCTTCTTCGGCGCGAAGTGGATCCCCGGCTGCGCGGCTGCCTACGCGCTGATATTCTGGGCCTCGGTCGAGACGAAGCGCCATACGCCGAAGGAGTTCATCCTCGGCACTGTGTGCCTGCTGATCGCCGCGGGCGTCTCGGCACTCGTGATGCTGTAAGGGTGCTGTAAATGTAAAAATAAAACTCCCGCCTTGACACAATGTCAGGCGGGAGTTATAATATATTCAGAAAGAGCACTGCGACAAGCGGTTAGCTCTGTTGTAGATTCAAGTCATTGGAATGACCGTCGTCACTTGGCAGAGTGGCGGCGGTTTTGCTATATTCAAAAAATCTTAAGCCAACTTCAGCTTTTATAGATTGATGTTTTATTTCCGTTGTGGTATTCTTTTGAACAGGAGTGTGATTCTTTTGAGGATGAGAAAGCGGTCGAATCTCGGCCCGCGTATGGAAAAGTGCGCAGAATATCTTATAGACGATCCCGCCGCGCTGCGCGGGAAATGGCTGGAGAGCTTTCCCGGCTATGACAGGCTCTATCTTGAGCTCGGCTGCGGCAAGGGCCGCTTCACGGCGGACACTGCGGAGCTGATGCCCGATACATTATATATAGCAATGGAAAAGGTGCCCGACGCGATGATCCTCGCGATGGAGCGCGTACGCGAACGCGGCATAAAGAACGTCCGCTTCATCGACGGCGACGCTATCAAGCTCGCCGAGATGTTCGCCCCGGGTGAGGCCGCGCGCATATACATAAACTTCTGCGACCCGTGGCCGAAGAGCCGCGATGCAAAGCACCGCCTGACCTTCCCGGGCTTCCTGCGTCTCTACGCGGACGTGCTCCCGCTCGGCGGCGAGATACATTTCAAGACCGACAATACCCCGCTCTTCAGTTGGTCGCTCGAGCAGTTTGAAAACGAGGGCTGGGCGCTATCGGAAAAGACCAATGACCTGCACGCGAACGGCCCCGTCGGCGTCATGACGGATTATGAGGCGAAGTTCCATGCGCAGGGATTCCCGATAAACCGCGTCGTCGCGGTGAAGACGGAAGCGACCAAGGGCATGGCCGCAGGCCCCGCGCCGCGCATGTACAAGGCGGCGCTGACCGACGCGCACGGCTATGAGGACAGCATGAACTCAAACGCCGGGGAGAAGCATGAATGAGATTTATTTCATGGAACGTTAACGGACTGCGCGCAGTCCGGAAAAAGGGCTTTGACGATATCTTTCTGAGCCTGAACGCAGACTTCTTCTGCATTCAGGAGACGAAGCTTCAGGAGGGCCAGATCGATATCGACTTTCCCGGCTATGAGAGCTACTGGTGCTACGCCGAAAAGAAGGGCTACTCCGGCACCGCAATATTCACAAAGCACACTCCCCTCTCCGTCTCCTATAACATCGGCATTGAGGAGCACGGCGCCGAGGGGCGCACGATAACGCTCGAATATGAGGATTTTTACCTTGTCTGCGTCTACACGCCGAATGCGCAGGACGGGCTCAAGCGCCTTGATTACCGCATGAGCTGGGAGGATGCTTTCAGAGAATATCTCTGCTCTCTGGATAAACTGAAACCCATCATCGTCTGCGGGGACATGAACGTCGCGCATGAGGAGATAGACCTCAAGAACGCCAAGGCAAACGTCGGCAACCCCGGCTTCTCGGACGAGGAGCGCGCGAAGTTCACCGAGCTTTTATCCGCGGGCTTTACCGACAGCTTCCGCTACCTCTACCCCGACCGGCGCGACGCGTACTCATGGTGGAGCTACCGTGCCGCGGCAAGGGAGCGCAATGTCGGCTGGCGCATCGACTACTTTGTCGTGTCCGACCGGCTGCGCGATAACATAAAGGACGCGTATATCCTGCCTGAGATCACCGGCTCGGATCACTGCCCGGTTGGGCTTGACATGTCATGGTGAAGATAGGCGATATCGAGCTGCGCGGGAACCTGACTCTCGCGCCGATGGCGGGAGTGACGGACTTTGCCTTCCGCCGCGTCTGCCGCGGTCTCGGCGCGGCGCTCACAACTACCGAGATGGTAAGCGCCAAAGCGCTGGTATATAAGGACGAAAAGACAAAATCTCTGCTCTATATCCCGGAGGACGAGCACCCCTGTGCCGCGCAGATATTCGGCCATGAACCGGACGTGATGGCCGAGGCCGCGGTCATGGCGCGCGAGATATCCGGGGCGGATATCATCGATATCAATATGGGCTGCCCGGTCGGCAAGGTCGTCAAATCAGGCGACGGCTCCGCGCTCATGCGCACACCGGAGCTTGCAGAGGAAATAATCAGGAGCGTCGTAAAGAGCGCGGGCTGCCCCGTCACGGTGAAGTTCCGCAAGGGCTGGGACAACGGCAGCGTCAACGCCGTGGACTTTGCGCGCATGTGCGAGGACAGCGGCGCAGCCGCTGTCGCCGTACACGGCAGGACGCGGGCGCAGATGTACGCCGGGCGCGCGGACTGGGACATTATCCGCGAGGTGCGCAAGGCCGTGAGCCTCCCGGTCATCGCAAACGGCGATATCTTCGCGCCCGAGGACGCGGCGCATATCCTGCGCTACACCGGCTGTGAGCTTGCGATGATAGGCCGCGGCAGCTTCGGCAATCCATGGCTGTTCCGGCAGGGGCAGGCTGCGATAGACGGCGCGGACATCCCGCCGCTGCCGCCCCTCAGCGAGCGGATAGACATGGCGGTCGCGCAGATCGAGGAGCTTGCCGCCGTCGCCGGTGAGCGCAACGCCTGCATGGAGGCGCGCCACCAGCTGCCGTGGTACCTGCACGGCGTGGCGCATTCGGGTTACTATAAGCAGCAGCTCGTACATGTCGATACTTTGGAAGATATAAGAAAGATCGCGATAGGGATAAAACATGATCTGACCTGACACCGGGGAGGTGACAGCTTGACACGGGAACAGGAAGCGGCCATAGTACGCAAGGTGCTCGGCGGTGACGCCAACTCCTTTGAAACGCTCGTACTTGAATATGAAAAAAACGTATATAATATAGCTTTGCGCATGACGGGCAACAGTGAGGACGCGGCCGACATGACCCAGGAGGCCTTCATCAAGGCCTACAATTCCCTGCAGTCCTTCCGCGGCGACAGTAAGTTCTCCGTCTGGCTGTACAGGATCGTTTCAAACGTCTGCCTTGATTTCCTGCGCAGCAAAAACCGCAGGCCGACCGTCTCGCTGTCCGTCGAGGATGACGACGGCGAGGATGCGCAGCTCGACGTGGCCGACGAGAGCCAGTCGCCCGAGCTGCTGCTCGACCGGAAGCTCACGCGTGACAGTGTGCGCCGCGGGCTCGATTCGCTCCCGCCGGATTACCGGCAGATACTGCTGCTGCGGGAGATACAGGGGCTGAGCTATGACGAGATAGCTCAGGCGCTCAGCCTTGAGGTCGGCACAGTCAAATCCAGAATATTCAGAGCCAGAAAAAGACTCTGCACTTTTTTGATCGACGACGGGAACATTTCTGATTTTTCATCGTCTGGGAAAATGAAAGGCGGTGAGAGTCAATGACAGAGTGCGAACGATATCATGAGCTCATCAGCAGGATGGCTGATGAGGAGCTGGCAAAATCAGAACGCGCTGCCCTTTCCGCGCACATGGAGCATTGCTCTCAGTGCAACACCATGTACGCCGTTTTCTCAAATCTGTCCGAGATCATCGGGCAGGACACGGAGCCTCTCCCCGAGGGTCTGCATAAAAATATTATGGCGGATATCCGCCGCAGCGCCATAAAGCAGCAGAACATTAAAGAGAGACGGCGCTTCGCGATACCGAAGCCCTTCAGAAACGTCATTGCCGCCGCGGCCTGCGCCGCTGTTGTGATCTTCGCGGCAAAGGGCATGCTGCCTGAAAAGATGAACGACACCTCCGCCATGAGCGCGAGCGAAGCCGCAGCCGCGGCGGCACCCGCGGCCACCGCCGCCGTGACGCCGCAGCCCACCCCGGCGATACCGCCGAAGGCTGCCGGTTCCGTTCAGGCAACTCAGGCTCCCGATGTTACCGCCGCGCCCGCTGCCTCTCCCGAGGTTCAGAGCGCCGGTACTGATGAGGACAAATACAGCGGCGGTTCCGCTGCTGATAATTCCGAAAAACGTCCCGCGCCGAGCAACGCTCCCGCCGCAGCTCCGGTTTCCACCCCCGTCCCCACTCAGGCTCCGCCCGCAGTGGAGACCGAGAAGCCCCGCGCCGTGCCGACTCCGGCTCCCACGCCGGTCCCGACGGCAGCACCGGAAGCATCGTCTCAGTCCGTCCCGAAGGAGAGCGCCGCTCCCGCAGCAGTGGCCTCCGAGCCCGAGGAGACCGAAGAGCCCGTCGGCAGATTCAGATCGTTCTTCCTGAAGAACGCCCCCGCTCTTACGGCCGACACTCCGGCTGAGGACGCATCCGGCAGTTCCGCTCCCGCGGAGGATAACGGTGTCGCTGTTCAGTCGATGGATGAACCCGAAGCGTCAGCCGCGGCTGACAGCGGCAAGGTCATCTTTGCCGAGATAAAGACCGCCGCCAAGCGCGGCGAACTTATGCGTGTCCTTGAGGGGGCTGACTCAAGCCCTGCCCCAAGTGAATCCGCAAAGCCTGAAAAGCCAGCGGAATCCATAAAGCCCGAGAAGCCGGCAGAATCCGCTCTGCCCAGCCCCGCTCCCTCCGCTGCCGTAGCGGAAGAAGCGCTCCCTGCGCAGGATCCCGATTATGTATATGAGATCCTGTTCCCGCAGTGCAGGGATGAGGAGGAAGAAGAGGAAGAGGACTTCATGTCTGTCTGTATCTTCGGCGAGGACATCTATTGGATAGTCTTCTCCGATGACGGCGGCGAGCTGGTCTTCCGTGCCGAGTGCAGCGTCAAGGAGTTTGAGGACTTTATAAAGCCCTTCATTCTCCCCGAAGCGTCCCCGTCGCCGAAGGTCTCTCCCGCAGCGCAGGAGCCCCCGCGTCCCGTGCAGTGACGCAACATATTGATAAATACGAACACGGTGCGCGTAAACAGTGCACCGTGTTCGTATTCTCTTTACAGTAAAGTAGACTTTTTGGATAGTTTTTCACTTGATATTGCTCTTTTTGTGTGTTAGAATTAAGACATATATAATGAGCAGGGAATTCGTAAATTCTTCGGCATCAGTAAGGAGATAATCACGTGAAGAGACTCAAGGTTTCAAATAATGTTATTCGGCGTCTGCCCCGCTACCTCCGCAAGCTGGATGAGCTTACCGAAATCGGCATCAGCCGTATCTCGTCCTTCGAGCTGGGTCATCAGCTTGGGCTGACCCCGTCGCAGATCCGTCAGGATTTCAGCTGCTTCGGCGAGTTCGGCCAGCAGGGTTATGGATATAATGTCCCCGCGCTGCGTGCGCAGATCGCATCTATCCTCGGTATGGACAGAGGCTTCACTGCCATCCTCGTCGGTGTCGGCAACATCGGCCATGCTTTGATGGATAACTTCTGCTTTGCGGAATGGGGCTTCAATCTGGCCGCCGCTTTCGATATCAAGCCCGAAATAATCGGCACCACCTTTAACGGCGTTCCCATCCACGCGATGGACGAGCTTGAGGACTACCTCGCCGCGAACCATGTTGACGTTGCCGTTCTCACCGTTCCCAAGGAGGCCGCCATTGCCGTCACCAAGCGCCTTACCGACAACGGTATCGACGCTATCTGGAACTTCACCAATCTCGAGCTCACCGAGCCGAACAGCAGCACCATCGTTGAGAACATCCACTTCTCCGACAGTCTGCTCTCCCTGAGCTATTTTGTCTCCGAGCGCAGAGACGAGAACGCCGCCAAGGCCGCCAGAGCCGAGAAGCAGTAAGCATTATAACATTATGACATTATGGACAAAAAAGGCATTGACGGAGTCAATGCCTTTTTTGAACCGATAACTCCCCGGGCTGCGCCGGGAGAGAGGAACAGCCATGAACATAGACGGAATAATTTTCGATCTTGACGGCACACTGTGGGACTCCTGCCGCATCGTCGCCGAGAGCTGGGGGCATACTCTGCGCACAAAGTACGGCGCGCGGAGCGTCCCGACCGCGGCGGAGACGCGCTCCATTATGGGGCTCACCGTCGCGCAGATAGCCGAACGGCTCTTCTCCGGATACGGTGAGTGCGCCCTCGAAATATGTACCGACTGCCTCCGTGAGGAGAATGCCTACATTGCCGCGCACGGCAGCGGCACGCCCTATCCCGGTCTTGAGGAGCTGTTCGGCAGGCTCTCCGGGCGCTGCGGTCTGTACATCGTCAGCAACTGCATCGATGGCTATATCCAGTGCTTTCTCGGCTGCACCGGCCTTGGCGGATATATAAAGGACTTCGAGTGCGAGGGCGTGACCGGCATGAAGAAAGCGGACAACATCGCCCTTATTGCGCGCCGCAACGGCCTGAAGCGGTACATATACGTCGGCGATACCGCCTCCGATGAGGAGAGCGCCGCGCTTGCCGGCTGCCCGTTCGTTCATGCGTCCTACGGCTTCGGCACAGCAAAGAACCCCGCCGCCGTGATCGGCGCGCCGCTCGAGCTGCTCGCGGTCGTTGACGCAATGGATAAGGAGGATCAGAATGGCTGACACTATCGCTGCGATCGCGACCGGCGCACAGGTCGCGGCCATAGGCATAATACGCATATCCGGCCCAGAGGCACTGCCGATCGTTGACCGGCTCTTCCGCCCGGCTTCCGGCAAGCTTATGTCTGAATACGAGGACAGAAAACTCGTCTACGGCAGACTGACCGACCTCAGCGGAGACCTGCTCGACCTCTGCCTGTGTACCGTCAGCCACGCCCCGCACAGCTACACAGGTGAGGACACGGCAGAGCTCCAGTGCCACGGCTCGCCCACGGTGCTGCGCGCCGCGCTGGAGGAGCTGTTCCACGCCGGGGCGCGTCAGGCTCTGCCGGGCGAGTTCACAAAGCGTGCCTTCCTCAACGGCCGCATGGAGCTCAGCTCCGCCGAGGCCGTTGCAGACATCATCGATGCTGAGAGCATCGAGTGTGCGAAGAACGCCGCAGCCCAGCTTTCGGGCGCGGTCGCCGTGAAGGCTGATAACATATACTCAACTCTCACCGATATAAGCTCGCACTATCACGCGGTGCTGGATTACCCGGACGAGGACATTGAGGACTTCCGTCTTGAAAACTATAAGCAGCAGCTCAGCTCCGCCGCGGACTCGCTGCGCGCGCTGCTCAGGAGCTTTGAGCGCGGCAAGCTCATGGTCTCGGGCATCCCGGCAGCCATAGTCGGGCGGCCGAACGCGGGGAAAAGCTCACTGCTCAACGCCCTGCTGGGATATGAGCGCGCTATTGTCACCGACATCCCCGGCACAACGCGCGACACCATCGAAGAAAAGCTGCGGCTCGGCTCGCTGACGCTGCGCCTGTGCGACACCGCCGGCATCCGCGACAGTGAGGACGCCGTCGAGCGGCTCGGCGTACACCGCAGCCGCGAGGCCATGGAGCGCGCGGAGCTTGTGATAGCCGTCGTGGACGGCGGCGGGGATGTTACAGATGAGGATATGGAGATCATCCGCGCCGCGGAGCGCGCGAGGAAAGGTCTGGTCGTGCTCTCGAAGGCCGACCTCGGCCACGTCTGCCCGCCGCCCGAGACTAAGCTCCCCTGCGTCACGGTGAGCTCTGTCACCGGTCAGGGGCTCGACGAGCTTGAAGCCGCCATAAAGGCGCTCTTCCCGCTGCCGCAGGTTCCCGCTGGCGAGATACTCACGAACGTGCGTCAGGCCGAGGCGATATCCCGTGCGCTTGAGAGCATGGATGCCGCCTTTGCCGCCATGCACGATGACTGCACACCCGACATTGTCCTGACTGAGACGGAGGAAGCGATGTCCGCCATAGGCGAGCTCACCGGCCGCAGTGTCCGCGAGGATGTGACGAACAGGATATTTGAACGCTTCTGCGTAGGAAAGTGATGCAGCATGAATTATAAAACGATAGACATGGATAGTTTCCCCCGCCGCGCGCACTTTGAATATTTCAAGGGCCTTGCCTATCCGTATGTCGGCTTCACGGTCAATGTCGATATAACGGGATTCCTCGCCCAGCAGAAGCGGCTCGGGCTGCCGTTCTATCTGGCGCTGTCCTACTGCGTGACCCGCGCGGCAAACAGCGTGCCGGAGTTCCGGCGGCGCATACATGGGGACGGCATCATAGAATACGACTGGTGCCACGGCTCGCATACCGTCGCCCTGCCGGATGAGACCTACTGCTACTGCACGCTCGACTGCCGCATGCCGTTTGACGCGTATCTGCCGTGCGCCGCTGAAGCGTGGGAGCGCGCGAAGGCGGCCTCCTCGATCGAAGACGGCGAGGACGCGGATTCGCTGCTGTTCTTTTCGAGCATCCCTTGGATGAGCTTCACCTCCGTCATCCAGCCGACGCCCTCCCCCGCCGACTCAAACCCGCGCATAAACTGGGGCAGGTATTTCCGTCAGGACGGCAAGGTGCTGCTCCCGCTCGCGGTGCTGTGCAATCACGCGCTTGTTGACGGGCTGCATATCTCCCGGTTCTACTCCGCGCTCGACCGCGAGCTTGCGGAGCTGACAGACCGGCTCGGAGATATGGGCTGAGTTCAACCGCGCATTTTGACCGATTTGCTATTGACATTAGCCCCCGTGTGTGCTATCATTATCCAGCAACATCGGCATGCAGAAGTACCCAAGAGGCCGAAGGGGCTCCCCTGCTAAGGGAGTAGGTGTCTAAAAAGCACGCGAGGGTTCAAATCCCTCCTTCTGCG
>ERZ772883.289-NODE-289-length-56864-cov-8.131546_pt1 | contig 56864 bp, 42 predicted proteins | sample MGYA00580575_ERZ772883 | MGnify/ENA primary metagenome ERZ772883 (study PRJEB29015, sample SAMEA2737666) | human gut metagenome | biome: human gut; feature: human-associated habitat; material: faeces | place: China | collected 2012 ... | reverse complement strand
GCTTTCTTTTGCACACTTTTCTTTCGCCATCGAAAGAAAAGTGTGAGCGCCCCATTGGACGACAAGTCCCAATCCGCGCCGGAGTCGGCGCGTCAGCCCCCGCCGCGGGGTTTCCTTACGGCGGGGGCGGCTGCCTTCCATGCTTGCAGGGGACTTTCCTCTGTTCCAACCATCGGCGCGGCCCGCCCTCCCACAAAGAACCCCAGCCGTTGACTTTCACCTCCGAAGTGTGGTAAGATAGGAGCGCGGAAAGGCTTTTAATGGTTAGCCTTTACTGTCCAGCATCACGATGATTAGAGGCATCGTGGTGCTTTCTTTTTCCTCCGTGGTTCTCTCGATCTTTACCGCCGTTGTTACGGTGGTGCGGATCGTGATCACTTCCGTAGTCTTGGACTGCATAGGCCCCACCTCCCTTCCGTCCATGAATGGCGTTTGGTTTCGGTGTCAGCCTATCCGCGCTCCCTGTGCTCTTGGTTTCCCGGGAACACGTTTTCATGATAACATAGGGCTGGCGAGCCTGTCAGCCTTTTTTCATCCATTCCTCGTCCCTCTTGCATTGAAACCTTTTCCATGCTAGGATAATCTGGGTTTGAATGGTTCTTTTTCAATATACATCATCCATACGAAAAGAGGGAAACACCATGGCAAATGGAAAATGGGATCTAACCTTTCTTTATAAGGGCTTTGACGACCCGCAGCTTGAGAAGGATATTGAAAAGCTCCATGCGCTGGCGCTGGAAGGACGGAAGCTCCCCGAAAGCGAAGGCTCCGACGTGGAAAAACTGACCGCCGTGATGCAGGCGGAAACGGAACTGAACGATCTGCTGTACCAGACTTTCGGCTTTGTGCAACTTTCGCTGGCCACCGACTGCAATAACCAGCAGGGTCAGCTTCTGCTGGATCGGCTGAGCAATCTGATGGTGGACGTGCGGCTTACCGGCAGCGCCTGGGTTCGTTTCATCGGCGCGGTGGACGATTTGGAAGGTGCTATTGCTCAGAGCGATTATTTGAAGAGTCTTGCGTTCCACCTGCGGGAATATAAGGAACAGTCCGCCCATATGCTGGACGCCGATTTGGAAAAGTGGGCGCTGCGCCTGTCGCTGGACGGCGGAGACGCTTTCTCCAAGCTGCGTGACCGCCTGATGGGCAGCCATACCGTGGAGCTGAACGGCGAAAGCCTGCCTCTGCCCGCTGTGCGCGGCATGGCCTACGATCCCGACCCCAAGGTGCGGAAGGAGGCCTACGAGGCCGAACTCAAGTCCTACGCCAAGGTGGAAACGCCCATGGCCTTCTGCCTGTCCTCCATCAAGGGTCAGGCCATGACGCTGTGCGAAGCGAGGGGCTATTCCGATCTGCTGACCCAGCAGTTGGCCGAAACCCGCATGGAGCGGGAAACGTTGGAAGCCATGCTGACCGCCATCCGGGAGGCACTGCCGGATTTCCGCCGCTACCTGCGCCGCAAGGCGGAAATGCTGGGCCATTCCGATGGCCTGCCCTTCTATGATCTGTTCGCCCCGGTGGGCGACGTGCAGCTCCGCTATACGGTGGACGAAGCCCACGACCTGCTGATCGACACCTTCTCCAAGGTGCATCCCGGCATTGCCGCCCTGATGGACGAGGCCTTCCGCAATCACTGGATCGATTTCTTCCCCGCCGAGGGCAAGGAAGGCGGCGCGTTCTGCGAGGGCTTCCATCAGCACGATCAGAGCCGGGTGCTGACCAACTTTGTGGGCAGCTTCTCCGACGTGAGCACGCTGGCTCATGAGCTGGGCCACGCGTGGCATAACCGCTGCCTGACCTCTGTGCCCATGCTGATGACCGAGACGCCCATGCCGCTGGCCGAGACGGCTTCCATCTTCAACGAGACCCTGCTGAGCCAGACTGTCCGCCGCAGCGCCGACGACGCGACCCGTCTTGTGCTGCTGGAAAACAGCCTGATGGAAGCCACCCAGACCGTGGTGGATATCTACAGCCGCTATCTGTTCGAATCCGCCGTCATTGAGGCCCGCAAGACCCATATCCCCTCCGCGCAGGAACTGAACGGCTTCATGCTGGACGCGCAGGAGCAGAGCTACGGCGACGGCCTGAGCAAGGACGCGCGCCATCCCTCCATGTGGGTGTGCAAGAGCCATTACTACTCCACCGGCCTGCACTTCTATAACTTCCCCTATGCTTTCGGCCTGCTGTTCGGTCTGGGCGTATTCGTCCAGTTCCAGAAGGAAGGCGCGGCTTTCGTGCCCAAGTACGATAAGCTGCTGGCCTCCTGCGGCAGCGATACCGTGCGTAATGTGGCCGCCTCCGTGGGCATCGACGTGAACAGCGTGGACTACTGGCGCAGCGCGCTGGACGTGGTGCGCGGCGAGATCAACGAATTCCTGACTTTGAGCGAAAAGAAATGCTGAGCGAAGCAAGATGGATCCATCGCGCCGCCGCGGTGTTTCAGGGGGCCGGCTGCCCCCTGTACATCGTGGGCGGCGCGGTGCGCAATCCCCTGATGGGTCTGCCTATCAGCGACGTGGATGTGTGCGGCCCCGCCCGGCCCGAAACGGTGCTGGCGATGTGCGAGGGCACGGAGGTGCGGGCCCATCTGCGGGCCGCTCATTTCGGCACTGTTGAACTGCACCTGACCGACCCGGATGGTACGCGGCATATGGCCGAGTACACCACCTTCCGGGAGGACAGCTACCGCTGCGGCCACAAGCCGGATCAGGTGCGCTTTACCACGGACATCGCCGTGGACGCCCTGCGCCGGGATTTCAGTGTCAACGCCCTGTACCGGCAGGTTTTCCCGGACGGGCTGGGGCCGGTGATCGACCCCACCGGCGGGCTGGAACACCTTCGCCGGGGCGTGCTGCACACCGTCACCGCCGACCCGGATCAGGTGCTCAAGGATGACGGCCTGCGCATCCTGCGGGCCGCCCGCTTTCAGGCGGAGCTGGACTTGGAGCCGACGGAAGCGCTGCTGGAAAGCCTGACCCGATATGCCTCGCTGCTGCGGGATATCGCCCGGGAACGCCTGCGGGAGGAATTGCAGAAGACCCTGCTGGCGGACTGGCGCTATCCGCAGCTGAAACGCCGCCGCCCGGGTACGGAGAGAGGTCTGCGTACCATTCTTCATATTGGGGCATGGCCGGAACTGCTGGGCTCCCTGCCCTGCCGGGAGGAAAATCTGTCCGCCCTGAAAAATCAGGCCCGGATGGAAACCCTCCCGCCGGTGAGTCAGCGGCTGGCGCTATTGCTGGCAGGGGCCGACCGGGCCGAGACCGCCGCAAGGCTGGAAGACCTGCGCTTTTCCCGCCGGGAAGTCGAAGCGGCCCTTCGATTGATGGACGCGTTTCTGCTGGACGAACCAACGAAGGTTCAGCTGGCCCGCGCTGGGCTGGAGGTGCTGGAGGGCGTGTGTCAGATGCGCTCGGCACTGGGACAGCAGGAACGGGCTGATGGACTGGCCGGACGGATTCGCTCCCTTCGGGAAAGCGGCGCGCCCCTGTCCCTGAAAGCGCTGGCCGTTTCCGGGGACGATCTGCTGCCCCTGTTCCGCACGGCGGGAGTTCCGCTGAGCCGTATGGGCGGCGTGCTGAACGCTCTGTGGGAACGGGCGGTCAGCGGTCGCGTTCCCAACCGCCGGGAGAAACTGCTGGGGGCGGCAAAGCAAATGCTGGAAGCGCTCCCTGAAAACGAGGTTTCCCCGTGCGGAAAACGTACTTTTTGAGGGAAAATGGCTGAAACTTACGGAATGACCGGCCCTTGCCCTTGCATTTTTTTCGGCGCTGGTGTATAATGTCATCGTTCCAAATTAGAAAGGGGGACAATGCAAGATGAAATCCGTGACCATCAAGCTGAGCTTGGCTGAAAACGTGAAGTCTTTCGTCAACATCGTGAATCGTTATCCTTATGACGTTGATCTGCGTGCAGGCCGTCATGTGGTGGATGCAAAGTCCATTCTGGGCATCTTCAGTCTGGATCTGAGCAAACCCATCACCATGGAGATCTACACTGATTCCTGCGATGATCTGCTCAACGACATCAAGCCCTTCATGGCTTAATGCCGCCCGCCTGCCTTCGGGCAGGCCAAGCTGCACTCGTTGAAATGGTGCCCGAAAGGGCATTTGGTGGGTGCGCCGCAGCTGCCTGCGGCGCATCCTTCTTCTTTATTCGCCGGACTTGCGCGGAAAAGGCCAGAGAGGGGGAAAGCAAATGCCGGAGGGATTCGCAAAACGCCATATCTCCGATGCGGAAAACCGACTGCGGCTGCTTCTTTGCATCGACGCTCTGGGCCTTTGTACCCGCGAGGAGCTCTGGCCCTTTGTGGCAAAGCTGGAATTGATGGAATACATGCCCATGTGTCTGTATCTGGACGAACTCCTGAGGGACGGTTCCCTGATGGAAGGCCAGTATGCAGTACAGGGCGTTTTGTTTTTAACGGGCGGGGGACGGGAAGCGCTGGAACTGTTCCAGCGGCGGATGCCCCGCAGCGACCGCGACCGCATTCTGCTGGCCGCGCCCCAGTACGCAGCCCAGTTGAGTGAAAAACGGCAGATCCGCACGGCCTATGAGCTGGCGGATCGGGGCCGATACCGGCTCAGCTGCTCTGTCACCGAGGGTGAACACCCGACGCTGTTCCTGCGCATCGACACCGACTCCAAGCGCCTTTGCGAAGCGGCCAGCCGGCACTTCCGCCAGTACGCCGCCCGGCTCATCACCCGGTTGTACACGCTGCCTCCTGCGGCAGAAGCGGTGCAGCCCCGTCGGACGGACAATCTGGAAGAAGCCCTGAAGACCGCCTGCCCCGGTGAACCGTCCCTGTGCCTGTTCGGTGGGCAGGAGGCGGCGGGAGCCGTCTGCCTGCACACGGGAAAAACGAATCTGTTCCTGTCCCTGCTGCTGGGCAGGGAACAGGACGCGCGGCAATGGCTGGCTTCCGTGGAGCACACGGAGGGGCTGGCGGAAGAACTGACCGCCATGCTTCGGGAAGGTCAGGCATGAAAGAACGCCTGCTTGCGGAGCTGAAACGCTCGCTGGAGGCAGCGGGTCTGTGGCAGAAAAACGCCCTGCTGCTGGCGGCGGTCAGCGGCGGCGGCGACAGCATGGCACTTTTGTACGGGCTGACCCTTCTTCGGGACGAAGGCGGCTTTCGGCTGGCGGCGTGCCATGTGCAGCACGGCCTTCGGGGCGAAAGCACCCGGTTGGATCAACGCCTGACAGAAGAACTCTGCGTCCGTTGGAATGTACCCCTCACTGTCCGGGAGGCCGGGCTTACGGGGGATATGAACACTCCGGGCATGGAAACGCTGGCCCGGGAAAAGCGTCGGGCACTGTTCGCCCAGTGCATGGACGAGCTTTCCGCCGACGCGCTGCTGACGGCTCATCACCGGGACGATCAGGCCGAGACCGTGCTGATGCACCTGCTGCGGGGCGCGGGCGGAAAGGGCCTGAGCGGGATCGCGCCGCGGACGGCCTTCGGCCGGGGAGTGCTGCTGCGCCCCCTGCTGGCATTGTCCAAAGCAGAGCTGGAAGCCGTGCTCCGGAAGGAAAACATTCCCTTCCGGCACGATGAAAGCAACGATCTGCCCTGTACGCCCCGCAATGCGCTTCGGCTGGAGCTGATGCCCCGACTGGAGGAACTCTTTCCCGGCGCGGCCTCCCATCTGGCGGCTGCGGCGGAGACGCTGCGGCAGGACGAGGATTGTCTGGAAGCACTGGCGGACGGCCTGTACCGCCGCTGCCATTGGCAGGGAAATGGCGTGTTTGCTCTGCTGACCGACCCTCTCCGGGAGGGACCCGACGCGCTGCGTCTGCGGGCGCTGCGGCGGTTCTACCGGGAAGGCGCTGCGCTGGCCGGGCTGCACCCGGAGGAACGGGAGCTGTCCCGGGAAACCAGTGGGGAACTCAATGCCCTTTTGCAGACGGAACCCGGCACGGGAATGAATTTGCCCGGCGATTTGCGGGCGCTGCGGGGGCAAAAGCTGCTGCATCTGCTCCGTCAGGGTGGGGAGCCGCTGGTTCCCCTGACGGTTTCGGAGCCGCTGGAATTAAAGACGCTAGCGGACGGGGCCGACGGCCCGGCGACGTTTCCGCTGCCCGGCGGTTTCTGGGAGATCACCATGACCCCGCCGAAAAGCGGCTCCTTCCCGCTGCCCCGGGACGCAAACGCCGTGCTGCTGACCCGGGACGAGGTGGAGCGCTGCCGCTTCAGAACCCCGCTGCCCGGCGACCGGCTCCGCCCCTTCGGAGCGCCGGGGGAAAAGCCCCTGCGCCGCTTCCTGACCGACCGCAGACTGGACGCGCCCCTTCGGCCGGCGCTGTGGCTGCTGGCGGACGATCATCACATCCTGTGGATCCCCGGCATGGTTTCCTCGGAAAGCCTGCGTCGCGCATCCGCCCAAGGTTTATGGCGGCTCTGCTGCCGCCCTGTCCCCTGCACTGGATTATCATCAGACCATAAGGAGTGACCGGCAATGGAAAACGAACGGAAAATGTATCAGGACATGGAACGCATCTTCTTCACCAAAGAGCAGATCGCCGAAGCAGTCAAAAAACTCGGTCAGCGCATCACCGAGGATTATGCCGGAAAAGCGCCCGTGATGGTGTGCATCCTGAAGGGAGCCAGCCTGTTCTTCGCCGACCTGATCCGGGAGATCGACCTGCCCCTGACCATCGACTTCATGGTGGTGTCCAGCTACGGCGCCAGCACCGTCTCCTCCGGCGAAGTTCGGCTCATTAAGGACCTTGACCGCAGCATTATGGGCAAGGACGTGATTTTGGTGGAGGACATCGTGGATACCGGCATGACGCTGAAGTATCTCAAGCGCCTTTTGTACAGCCGGGGCGCCAACAGCATGAAGATCGCCACCCTGCTGGACAAGCCCGCCCGCCGCGTTTCCGAACTGACGGTGGATTACTCTTGCTTCGTGATCCCGGACGCTTTCGTGGTGGGCTACGGTCTGGACTACGACGAGGTGTACCGCAACCTGCCGGAGGTGGGCATCCTGTCCCCCTCGGTGTATGAGAATAAGTAAGCAGAAAACCGAACAGTAAAAGCGGCGGGAAATTTTTCCGCCGCTTTTGCATATCCTTTTATAGAGAGTTTATGACTTTACTTCCGCCGTGGAGCTGCGCACCAGCAGCGGCGGAATGATGGAGACCGGCCCCATGGGCAGCCCGTGCAGCTGGCAGTGCATCAGCGTGGCCGCTACCTGCCCGATGCGGAAAAAATCCTGCGAAAGGGTCGTCAGACCGGGATAAATACTGTTGCAAAGGGAATCGTTGTCGTAACCGGTGACGGAAAAGTCCTCCGGCACGGAAAGACCGGCGGCCTGCGCCGCCTGAATGACCCCTACGGCCATCTTGTCGCTGGCGCAGCAGATGGCCGTCACGCCCTGCGCGTAGAGCTTTTCAAAGGCAGGCGCGCCGCAGGCAAAGGAATAATCGCCCTCGTAGACCAGCGCCTCGTCATATGGGATCCCGGCACGGGCCAGCGCCAGCCGGTAGCCGTCCAGCCGCTGCTTGCTGACATGGGCGCGCAGGGTGCCGGTCAAAAAACCGATGCGGCGGTGCCCCAATGAAAAAAGATGCTGCATGGCCAACTCGATGCCGACGACATCGTCGTAGGTCACATGCCCAATATTGCTCTTTTCCTGCGAGAAAGGCAGCCCCCAGAGGATCATGGGCACTTCGGCTTCAGCCACATCCTGCAGGTAACGCTCGTCATACAGAATATCGCTCATGAATACGCCGTCCAGCCGATAATCGGTAATCAGATCCGGCAGGGGCCGAAGCATTTGCGGCATGTCTCGGAACAAAGTCAGCAGGATCAGTTCCATTTCGTTGCCGTAGTGTTGCTGCGAGGCCACCTGAAACCCGCTGCTGACGGAAAGCTGGCTAATGCTTGTCTCGTGGCTTGCGGTGGCGTAGATCCAGCCGATTCGTTTTTTTCTGGCGGAACGGGCCTCTGTTTCCGGCAGGCTATAGCCCATCTCCTCGGCGGCGTTCAGCACCCGCTGCCGGGTCTGAGCGTTTACCTGGGAATATCCGTTCAGGGCTTTGGAAACTGTGGCCTTGGAAAGCCCCAGCTTCTCGGCTAATTCTTTGATTCCGGGCGTTGGGTTGTTGGAAGGCATTGATGCCCCTCCGTTTCTATGTTGAATTTCCTGAGTTTCGAAATTGGTTCAGGTTTGTTTCATCAAGTTTCATTATAATAGCTTTATGCGCCGGCTGCAAGTGCTATTTTGAAACTTTACGAAACACAAAGAAACAAAGAGAAATGGTTTTGCAGCTGAAAAGCGCTCTTTCTGGCGGCAAATTCTCTAAAATGAAGAATATAGCCGTTATTTTCCCAAATATGACATTTTCAAAAAAGCAAAAATGGATAAATACAAGCATTTTCATCCGTTTCGCCCATTTTTAGAGAAAAAGTCAGAAAATATTTTCAAAAAACTATTGAAACTTGACTCTGCTTGTGCTATGCTAAGGCAACAGAACGAAGGGACGCAAAGACGCGCCCTTCCTAATGCTGGCGCAGGAGCAGGTGCAGGCTTCCGTAGCGGCGACCGGCGTAAAGGGGTGACGAACGAATGATGAACTACCATCTGGGGCAGGGCCCCGACCGCAACTGGCTGGTGGCGGAAACGGAATTCGACAGCCGCTATCAGGGCAAATGCGAAGCCATTTTTTCTCAGGGCAACGGCTATCTGGGCCAGCGGGCTACGCTGGAGGAAAACTATGTAGGCCGCACGCCTGATCTGCTGGTGACGGGCACCTTCGATGATTTCGACGGCAGGGAAGTGACGGAGCTGCCCAACCTGCCGGACATGACGGAGCTGAAGATCCGCGTGGACGGCCATCCCTTCAGCATGCTGGAGGGCAAAACGGAAAAATATGTGCGCACGCTGAATCTCCACACCGGCGAAGTGGAGCGCACGCTGGTGTGGCAGAGCCCGCTGGGCAAGAAGCTGGCCTTCCGCTTCACCCGCTTCGTATCCATGGCCCGCAAGCATGTGCTGGGTCTGTGCATGGAGGTCGGAGCGCTGAACGGCGATGTGGAACTTTCCGTGGAAAGCGGCATCAACGGTCAGGTGACCAACGAGGGCTCTCAGCATTTCCACGAAGGCACCAAGCGCCTGTACGACCTTCGCATCCTGCGCATGACCAGCGAGACCCTGCACTCCGGCGTCACCTGCTGCCAGTTTGCGGGCAGCCGCTATTGGGTGGACGGCGAAGAAGGAAAGGAAAACGGCCTGCCCATCATCGGCCGCCGCACCATTTCCAGCCGCGCCTCCTTCTGCCTGAAGCAGGGGCAGACCCTGCGGATGGAAAAGCTCTGCACCGTGTATACCAGCCGGGACGCCCGCTGGGAAAACGAGGCTTTCTCGGTGGAGAATCTGGAAGAAGAGGGCATGAACGCCCTTCGGGAAGCCGAAGCGCTGGGGTATGACCATCTGTTTGCCGAAAGCGCCGACGCATGGAAGCAGCTGTGGCAGGAGATCGACATTCAGATCGACAGCGAAAACGAATTCGACCAGCTGGCCATCCGTTTCGCTCAGTACCACATGAACAGCTTCATCCTGAAGAATGACAATCGGGTAGGCATCGGGGCCAAGGGTCTCAGCGGCGAAGGCTACAAGGGCCATTCCTTCTGGGATACGGAAATTTTCGTTTTCCCCTATTTCCTGCTCACCCAGCCCAAAGCGGCCCGCACTCTGCTGGAATACCGCTACAACACGCTGGCCGGTGCCCGGAAAAAAGCCGCCGAAAACGGCTGCGAGGGTGCGATGTATCCGTGGGAATCCGCATGGAAGGACGACGGCGAGGTCACGCCGCTCTGGGGCGCAGCGGACGTGGTCACCGGCAAGCCCACCAAAATTTGGACGGGCATTCTGGAGCTGCACATCACGGTGGATATTGCCTTTGCGGTGAAGCAGTACTTCCGGGCCACCGGCGATCAGGATTTCCTGGATCGCTATGGCTATGAAATCGTCATCGACGCGGCCCGCTTCTGGGCCAGCCGGGCGGAATGGAAGCCGGAGCATGACCGCTACGAATATACCGACGTCATCGGCCCCGACGAATACAAGGAGCATGTGGACAACAACGCCTACACCAACTACATGGCCGCCTACAACATGCGCACGGCGCTGGAAATGATGGCTGAGCTGGAAGCCCGGGGCGATTCTGTCTACGAGCGGCTGAACGGGCAGCTGGACTTTGCCGCATCTGCCGACAAGATCCGCAAGGTGCTGGATAAGCTGTACCTGCCTCGGGAGAGCGCGGACGGCATTCTGCCTCAGTTCGACGGCTATTTTGACCTGACCCACATCGACCTGACCAAATACAAGCAGGCTTCCGTGGTGGGCACGATCGCCAACGACTACAACCTCGAGCAGATCAGCCGGATCCAGGTGGGCAAGCAGGCCGACGTGCTGGTGCTGTTCTTCCTGCTGGAAGAGCTGTTCAGCCCGGAGGTCAAAAAGAAGAACTTCTTCTATTACGAAGAACGCACCCTGCACGATTCCTCTTTGAGCCGTTCCACCCACTCCGTGCTGGCGGCTGATCTGGGGCTGGACGACATGGCCTACACCTTCTTCGAGGGTGCTGCCCGAACCGACCTTGGCCCGGTGATGACCACCTCCGACGCGGGCATTCACGCGGCGTCCATGGGCGGCATCTGGCAGTGCGTGGTCTACGGCTTCGGCGGCGTGCGCATCGTGGGCGACAAGCTGCGGCTGGAACCCCATCTGCCGAAAAACTGGCGGGAGCTGCGCTTCCCCCTGCACTGGCGGGGACAGGCGTTCCGCGTCACCGTGCGGCAGGACGGCGTGAAGCTGGAGACCGAATCAGGAGAGACCGCTCGCCCGGAAGCCTATGGCATCGAAGTGGTGCTGGGCTGCTGAGAAACTGAAAAAGTGGAGGTGCAGGAAGCACTGCTGCCACTCAATCGTCGCAGGGACTACTGCCATAGTCCCTGCTCGTTTCGTGCCACACCTGCGGGTCGCTAACCGCCTACGGCGGTTGTACCTACTGGGTACCTGCTTTCCTACGGTGCCTGCCGGGATTTTAGGGGCGGAGCCCCTAAATCTTATGATGCCGCAGCACTTTCCCCGCGAACCAGTTTAAGGGCGCGTAGCACCGAGGACGAGCACGCCGCGCAGCGACAGCGCAGTCCGAAGCCCGCGCCCGTAGGGGAGCGGGCCGCAGAGCGCTGTTCGCGGGCGATGGCGGCCAAGCAGGTTTTTTTCGACAATTTGAACGCCCGCACGGGAAAATCCGTGCGGGCGTTGCTTTTATGCCTTTCGGTTCAGCAGCGGCTCAAAAATCTCCTTCGGGTCGCTTTCCCGTTCCACCCATTGGCCTGTCACCGGGTGCAGGAAACGGCAGCGAAAGCTGTGCAGGGCGAAACGGCCCGGCAGTTCCTCCGATTCCGTCCCATAGAGAAAATCGCCGACGATGGGGCAGCCCAGCGCGCTTAAGTGGACGCGGATCTGATGAGTGCGGCCGGTATCCAGCCGAAGCCGGACCAGACTGCGGTCGTTTTCCTCCCGCAGCACCCAGTACCACGTGCGGGCTTCTTTGCCGCCCGGGCCGACTTCCCGCTTCACTGTGGCGCCGTCGGCCTTGCGGATGGGCAGGTCGATCAGCCCTTGCTTTTCGGGCAGCCTTCCTTCGGCGACGGCCAGATATTCCCGCTGAAAATGGTCAGTGTGTAAAAGCCGCTGCATCTGATCCTGCGCGTAGGCGGTCTTGGCCACCAGCATCAGGCCGCTGGTGCCTTTGTCCAGCCGGTTCACGGGCCGGTAGACAAAATCCTCCGGGCAGCCCAGATAGGCGTAGACGGCGTTTTCCAGCGTGGGCAGGGCCTGCCGGGGCGAGGAAGCCGAGGGCAGGGGCGCAGGCTTATCCACCATCATCAGGTATTCGTCTTCAAAGGCGACCCGCAGCCCCAGCTCCACCGGCGCGGGGGCGGTGTTTTCCTTCTCCGGGAAGAAAAGCAGCAGTGTCTGGCCCTGCCGAACGGCGGCGTTGGCCAGCACGGGCACGCTGTCCAGCAGCACCTGCCCGTGAAACTTGGCCCGCTTGAACAGCCCGTTGGACATGCCCAGCCCCTTCATGGCTGCCTGACGGACGGTCTGCCCGTCCAGTTCCGCCGGGATCGTCAGCCGAAGCTCTGGCATGGTCTCGCCCCCTTTCTTTTGAAAAGCTGCCAACAGTATAGCACGCCCGGCCCGCCTTGCCAATTCCGCCCGTTCCTGCTAAGATAGAGGCATCTTTTTCGGGAGGCGTATTTCATGTCCGTATTCATGCCCCTGTTTACCCGCCCCGCCGTCGTGCGCGCCTTGCGGGACTGTTACGAAATTCTAGGTGATCTGACCCCGCTGAAATCCAACTGCGGCAAGCTCTGCGGCGCGGCCTGCTGCGAAAGCGACGAGACCGGCGAAAACGGAATGCTGCTGTTCCCCTATGAAGAGTGGTTCTACCGCAAGCCCATTCCCGATTTTCCCTTCCATCTGTCGCCGGACGATTCTCTTTACAAGGGCGGCAAGCGGCTGGTCTGCGAAGGAACCTGCCCCCGGAAATATCGTCCGCTGGCCTGTCGGTTGTTCCCGCTGCGCATTCGGCTGGACGCACAGGAGGACGGACAGGCGGTCAAGGCAGTGCCGGAGATCGACCCCCGGGCATGGTGCTGCTGCCCCCTGCCGGAAATGGGCGGTTTGCGGGCCATGAGCGGCGAATTTACCGAAGCCGTCCGCAAGGTAGGGGAGCGCATGATGCGCAACACCGATCTGCTGGAGGCGCTGTACGGCGAGCAGCGCCTGATCGACGAAATGAGGCGCTTCTGATGAAGGTGATCGTCATTGGCTGCGGCGCGGCGGGCGCTGCTGCGGCCATCGCCGCCGCACAGGCCGGCCACCGGGTCACCGTGCTGGATCGGAACCGAAAGCCCCTGAAAAAGCTGGGCGTGGCGGGCAACGGACGGGGCAATCTGCTCAACCGGGGAGAGCTCCGCTACTACGGCGATTCGGATTTTGCCCTGCGGGTATTGGAACATATGCCCCGCCCGGCAGTAGAGGAGTTCCTGCAAAACGCGGGCGTTTCCCTGACCGAGGAGGACGAAGGCCGGGTCTATCCCGCCTGTTATCAGGCCTCCGCGGCGGTGGACGCGCTGCTTGCGCAGATGGATGCGCTGGGTGTGGAGCGCCGCCAGAACGTGCGCGTCACGGCCCTTCGCCGGGAAGACAGCGGCTTTCTGTTGGAAGGCGTGGAAAGCGTTTACGGCGAGGAAAAAAGCAAAAAGAACGGCAAGGTGAAAAAAGGCGAGCTGCTGGAAGAACGGCCGGTTCGATTTCGGGCGGATCGGGTGATCGCGGCCTTTGGCGGCGCAGCGGCCCCGGCTCACGGCACCGACGGCACGGCCTACGGGCTGTTGACCGAGTTGGGGCATACGCTGCATACGCCCTGTCCCGCACTCTGCCCGCTGGTGACGGCGGCTCCGATCCCGGAAAAGCTGGCGGGCCAGCGCGTCCGGGCGAAGCTGACTTTATGGGACAGCGCGGGCAAACTACTGGATCAGCGCCGGGGCGAGTTATTATTTACGGCGGACGGGGTCAGCGGGATCGCCGCCATGCAGCTGGCGCGGAACGTGCGCCCCGGCTGCGTGTTATCCATCGATTTGACAGAAGCGCTGACCGGCGTGGCGGACACGGATTTGGGTGCGTGGTTACAGGAGCGTTTGAAAAAACTGGCCGGTCGCACGGCTGCGCAATTTTTCACCGGCGCGGCGGTTCCTGCTCTGGCAGACGAGATTTTCCGTCAGGCGGGAAGCCCGCAGGGGGAAACACGGGTCTCCGAATGGAGTGCGGGGGAAGTGAGAGCGCTTAGCCGGGCGATTCGGGACTTTCGACTGGTACTTTCCGGGGTACGGGGCTTTGAGGCGGCGCAGGTCACGGCGGGCGGCATTTCCGCCTCTGAATTTGATCCTGCCACGATGGAGAGCCGTCTGATCCCTGGCTTATACGCAACAGGCGAGCTTCTGGACGCGGACGGCGACTGTGGCGGCTACAATCTTCTTTTTGCCTTTGCCACCGGCCTTCTGGCAGGGCAGGGCTAAAGCCCTGCACCCATCACTGCGCGCAGGGGCGTAGAGCAACATGAGAGTTGGCCGGGGTTTTACCGCCGTGGCACGACAGGTGCCACGGCTCGCCGGTTTGGTGTGGTGATATGCTGGTTGGCTGAGAATGGCCGCTGCGGCCAGTGGCCAGGGGCGAAGGGGAAGAATAATGCCGATTGACGAAGAAAAACATAGCCTCGGAGGCAAACAAAAATGAAACAAAAGCAGCGCCTATCCCGATGAAAAGGGAAGAGCACTGCTTTTTTGATTCATTTACAGCTGTTCTACCTTCACCCAGCGCCGCTCCTTGGACGAACGCACGCAGGCTTCCACGAAGGCCATGCCCCGGAAGCCGTCTTCGAAGGAAGCGTAGGGCTGAGGCGAGGTACGCCAGCTTTCGTCTGCAATGGAGCGGTAAAACGCATCCACGGAATTGCGCAGCGCATCCGCCCATCCCATGACGTGCCCTATGGGCAGGGTGATGTAGGGTCTCGTTTCCGATTGGCAGGTGCGGGGGTTCGGATAGATAACGGAAGTACCGACGCCTTTTTCACCGATCCGCAGGCGATCCGGCTCTTCCTGCCGCCATTCCATGGAATAGTTTTCACAGTCCACCGTCAGACGCAGGTCGTTTTTATGGCCGTTAGAGGCTTTACTGGTCAGCAGCTGGCCGGGCGTACCATCGGCGAAGCGGAGCAGGATCATGCCGGTGTCCTCGGTTGTCATGGGATGCGCTGCCCCATCCGGCCCCCGGCGGACGGGATAGTGGGTGGTCAGCTCTGCCATGACCTCCGCCACTGGCTGCCCCAGCACGGCGCAGGCGGTATCCACCCAATGAATGCCGATGTCGTTGATGCACCGGGCGATACCGGTATTTTCCATTTTGGGGCTCCAATCCGTTTCCTGCGAGGCGCTTTCCTGCAGGTAGCGTCCCCACAGCATCAGGGGACGGCCTGGCAGACCGTGGGCGAAACGCGCCTTCATCTCCTGCACGGCGGCGTTCATACGGTACTGATGGTTCAGTCCCAGCGCCATGGGGTGCTCCCCGGCCAGACCGATCAGCCGTCTTGCACCTGCGGCACTTTGGGCCAGCGGTTTTTCGGCATAAACGTGCTTTCCGGCCATGAGGGCGGCTTCGTTGATGGCCTCATGCAGAAAATGGGGCGTACAGTTATGGACGACCTGAATGTCCGGGTCAGCGATCATTTGCCGCCAGTCGGTATATACTTTTTCCACATGATAGCGCTCTGCGGCGGCATGGGCCGCGTTCTCATCCGCGTCGCAGACTGCGGCGAGTCTTGCGTCCGGCGCACGGCAGATCGCGTCTATATGCTGGGGCCCGATGAAGCCCAGTCCGATGACACCCGCGTTGATAAAATTCATCCTCATCCCTCCCGATTGAAAAAATAAAACGAAATTTATATTTTGATTGTAACGGCAACTGCGGCAAATGAACATATAGGAAAATCAAGGATTTCTTTGTTTTGTCCGCTGAAAAATCAAAGCGTTCCTCTTGTCGCGGCGCATCGGACGGAACCTCCAAAGTTGACCAAAAGAAAGGGCCAATGGAAAATTTTTCTGCAAATGCCCCTACACTTGGTTTGACGGACTTTTTCCCTTTTTGTATTGGCTGGGCGGCCTGCTGCCGTAAAGAGGCGAAAAAGGAAAATTTATGATTTTGATATACAAATGTATGGATTTCCACTATTGTTCAAATCAACGAAAAGCCCTACAATAAACATATCATCCCAAGACACCATCCAAATAGATAGGAAAGAGGGCTTTTCCATGTTGAATTATCAGGTGAAGATCGGTCTGGCACCCATGCGCCGCGACGTCACTCCCCGTCCGGGCATCTTTAACTGGGAAAAGGCGGAAGAACGCGGCCGTGCGGCCGTGGAATACATCGAGAAGCACTTTGCTTCTGAGAACGTCAGCTTCGTTGACCTCAAGGGCATCAACCCCGTCGATGTGATGTACTGCGACGCGGACGCGGAAAAGGTCATCGAGCGGTTCAATCAGGAAAAGGTGGACGCGGTGTTCATCATCAACTCCAACTTCGGCAACGAAGAGATCGCCGCGCAGGTGGCCCGGGGCGTGGGCAAGCCCGTCTGCATCTGGGCGCCCGTCGACACCAGCTTCCTGCCGGACGGCACCCGCTACACCGACAGCCAGTGCGGCCTGTTCGGCGTGAGCCGCCAGCTGCAGCGGTTCCACGTTCCTTTCAGCTACATTGAGACCTGCGCCGTGGAAAGCGACACCTTTGCCGAGGGCTTCCGCAAGTTTGCTTCCGTCAGCTGCATGGTGAAGAACTTCACCGGGATGCGCATCGCTCAGGTGGGAATGCGGCCCAAGCCCTTCTGTTCCGTCATTTTCAACGAGGGCGAGCTGATGGAAAAGTTCGGCCTGCAGATCGTCCCGGTCAATCTGGCCGTCATCATCGACAAGTACAACAAGATTCTGGCCGAGAACGACGCGGAGCTGGAAGCGGGCGCGAAGCTCCTTCTGTCCCGCTATGAGATGGACGATCTGACCCCGCCGCTGCTCAAGAAGGTATACGCTTTCGTGCTGCTGTACCAGTGGGTCTTTGAGACCTACAACGTGCAGGCTGTGTCCGCCGAGTGCTGGACGGCCATGCAGCTGGGCGTGGGCGCGATGCCCTGCACGGCTTACAGCGTGCTGGCCGACATGGGCTATATCATCTCCTGCGAGAGCGACCTCCACGGCGCCATTTCCATGGCGCTGCTGTCCGCCGCCTCCATGGGCAAGAAGATCCCCTTCTTCGGCGAGTTCACCGTGCGTCATCCCGAGGATTCCAACGCCGAGCTGCTCTGGCACTGCGGCCCCTTCGCCTACAGCCTCAAGAAGGAAGGCAGCCCCTGCAAGAATGTGAACATGCGCCAGTGGTTCCAGGTCAAGGACGGCCAGTACACCGTCTGCCGCTTCGATCAGGACAACGGCAACTACAGCCTGCTGGCCGGCACCTGTGAAAGCACGGAAGGCCCCTACACCTTCGGCACCTATCTGTGGGCGAAGTTCAACGATCTGAGCGCCTGGGAACGGAAACTGATCGAAGGCCCCTACATCCACCACATGGCGGAGATCGAGGGCGACTACACCGAGGAACTGCGCGAGTTCACCAAGTACGTCAAGAACGTCGCCCTCGACACCGTGGACTGAGTCCAATTCGGACTGCGCGCTGGGCGCGCAGGGGTTGACGGGTAAAGCCGGGCGTTTCAGAACCGCTCGGCGGAAGGCCTCACGGTTCCTGCACTTTCCGCCAAGACACCTTGTCGGGTCGGAAGGGCCCTCCAAGGGCGGGAGAAGCGGAACAACTTGAAGGAAATCATTTTTCCCGCGCAGGGCGCGGAACCATCGGAGGGGCAGGAGGCGTTCCGTCTGCCATCCCCCTGACATTCAAAATAACAAGGAGGAACTTCATCCATGCTGACCGACATGAAGACTCTTTTGGACATTGCCGAGAAAAAAGGCTGCGCGATCCCCGCGTTCAACGTGTACAATGCCGAAACCGCGCTGGGCGCGATCTTCGCTGCGGAAGAAGCCAACAGCTGCGTGATCCTGCAGATGTACAGCCGCCTGTTCTCCAATTTTGAGGCCCAGTTCATGGCTCCCTCCATTCTGGAAGCGGCCCGCAATGCCAAGGTGAAGGTGGCCTTCCATCTGGATCACGGCGCGAACGACGAAGTGATTACCAAGGCGCTGCGCTGGGGCTGCACCGGCGTGATGCGGGACGCCAGCACCTCTCCCTTTGAAGAGAACGTGGCCATCCTGAAGAACGTGGTGGAGCGCGCCCATGCCGTGGGTGTGAGCGTGGAAGGCGAACTGGGCCATATCGGCGTAGCCAAGGACGGCGTCAGCACCGAATACACCAAAGTGGACGAGGCCAAAAGGTTTGTGGAAGAGACCGGCGTGGACGCGCTGGCCATCATGGTGGGCACCGCTCACGGCCACTACAGGCAGGCTCCCGTGCTGGCCATTGACCGCATCGCGGAAATTCACGCGGCCACCAAGGCGGCGCTGGTGCTGCACGGCGGCAGCGGCGTGCCGGACGATCAGATCCAGGCTGCCGTGAAGGCCGGTATCCGCAAGATCAACTTCGGCACCGACGTGTGCTGCGCGTTCCTGGACGAAGTCCGCCGCACCAGCCCCGATCTGCTGGCCGTGGACCTGTTCATGAAGGAGCCCATCCAGAACGTGAAACGTTTCTGCCTGAGCAAGATCGAGCTGCTGGGAGCGGTGGGCTGCAATGAGTAACGCTTATCCCGAAATCATCGGCATTGGCTCCACGGTCTACGACACCCTGATGGTGGTGGATCGCTATCCCACCGAGGATACCAAGCTGGAGGATCTGGAGACCAAGGTGCAGGGCGGCGGCCCCTGCGCCACGGCGCTGGTGGCGGCCCGAAAGCTGGGCGTAAGCGCGGCTTATATGGGCACGATCGGCGACGATCCCTTCGGCCGCTTCATGCTGGAGGATCTGGAGCGCTGGGGCGTCAGCACCGAATACGTGCGCCGGGTTCCCGGCTGCGTCAGCTTTCACGCGGTGGTGTTGCTGAATCAGGCCAACGCCAGCCGCACCTGCGTCTGGTCCAAGGGCACCGTGCCCCCGCCGGAAGAAGGCGATCTGGACTGGGAAGCCCTAAAGCGCGCCAAGGTGTTGCATCTGGACGGCCATATGCTGAACGCCGCTATCGCCGCGGCCCAAAAGTGCCGGGAATACGGCGTAAAGGTCAGCCACGACGCGGGCGGCGCCTATCCGGGCGTGGAAAAGCTGATGCCCTATGTGGATTATCTGATTCCCTCCGAGGAGTTCGCCCTCAAGATGAGCGGCGAAAAGACCGCCGAGGAAGCGGCCCAAAAGCTGTACATGACCTATCAGCCGGAGGTGCTGGTGCTGACCCAGGGCAGCCGGGGCGGCATTCTGCTGGACGAAAAGGGAATGCGGCATTACGATTGCTATAAGGTGGATGTGAAGGACTCCAATGGCTGCGGCGACACCTTCCACGGCGCGTTCGTGGCCGCCAAGATCAAGGGAATGACCAACGATCAGGCCTGCCGGTACGCCAGCGCCGCGGCGGCGATCAAATGCACCCGTCTGGGCGCGCGCTACGGCATGGCCAACGACGAGGAATGCCGCACATTCCTTCAGGAAAGGGGCGTTACATTATGAGCATCGTAACCTTGAAAAACGAAGAACTGACCGTGCAGATTTCCTCGTTGGGCGCGGAGATCCAGTCCATTCGGGACAAAAACGGGGTGGAGCGCCTGTGGCAGGGCGATCCCGCCATCTGGAAGGGACGCGCGCCCATTCTGTTCCCCGTGGCCGGAGGTTTTAAGGACGACGGCTACGAGCTGGACGGCCAGTGGTACGGTATGCCCAAGCATGGCTTTGCCAGAAAGGAAGAGTGGGCGGTGGAAAGCGCCGGGGAGGACGAGGCGGTCTTTCTGCTGACGGCGCAGAAGCCCGGCTTCCCCTTCCGGTATGAGTTCCGGGCCGTATTCAGCCTGGAAGCGAACCAGCTGGAAGTGAATTATGTGGTCAAGAATCTGGATGACCGCACCTTCTACTTCAGCGTGGGCGCGCACGAAGCCTATGCCTGCCCGGGCAGGATCGAGGATTATTATCTGGTCTTTGACGAGAAGGAAAATCTGGACTGCTATCCGCTGGACGGCAACCAGATCAAGCATGAGACCATCGACATGGGCCGGGACACCGACACGCTGGCGCTGTCCTACAGTTTGCTGGATCACGACGCGCTGGTGTTCCGCAACCTGAACTCCACCGGCGTGGCCCTGTGCTGCCGCAGCAATGAGCGCAAGGTGCATGTGGAATTCGAGGGCAACCCCACCATCATGTTCTGGCATCATCCAGACGGACAGTATCTGTGCATCGAACCGTGGAACAACAGCCCGGACTTTGTGGACGCGCCTCACGACATCGCGAAAAAGCCCAACTTCATTTGCCTGAAGCCGGGTCGTGAGGCCAACCGCAGCCATACCATCACCATTCTGTAACCGGCGATCCGCCAAGGAGGAAAGACCATGGCAACTTTGGAACAGCTTCGGAAACGGAACCCTGAACTGCCCTTCCACTCGGTACTGGATCCTGAATTCCGCGCCTTTGGCCGGGTGATCGATTTTGACGCGGCCAGCCTGATCGAGACCTGTGAAAAAGCCGCCGTCATGCCGGAAAGCGGCAGCCGTTATTTGCCCGACATGCCGGAGCTGGAAGCGCTGCCCGTCTTTGCGGACGTGAAGCACACCCTGCGGGGCGAGGGCGGCTGCCAGATCGGCTGCTGCTGGGGCTACAACACCAGGCTGAACTGTCTGGAATATCACCGCGCCAGCGAGCACAATGTGGCCGTCAGCGATCTGGTATTGCTGCTGGGCCGTCAGCAGGACATGGAGGGCTTCGACCTGCCCGCGGGCAAGATCAAAGCATTCTTCGTGCCCAAGGGAACTACCATCGAGGTGTACGCTACCACTCTGCATTTCTGCCCCTGCCAAGTCTCCGACGAGGGCTTCCGCTGTATCGTCATCCTGCCCCGGGGCACCAATTATCCCCTGACGCAGGAAAAGCCCAAGGGCGGCGACGGCCGTCTTTTGTGGGCGCAGGACAAGTGGCTCATCGCCCATCCCGACAACAAAGGCGTGGTGGAGCGCGGCGCGTATCCGGGCCTGCACGGCGAGAATTTCGATATCAAGTACTGATATAAAGGAGAATCACCATGGAACGCAAAGCCTTTATGTGCGATATGATCCGCACGGAGCTGGAGGACATCGTAGGGGTGGAGAACGTCTCCACTAAGGACAGCGACCGCGCTACCTACGGCGTGGACTATTTCTGGATCGGCCGTATGTGGGTGGATCACGGCCTGACCCCGCCCATGCCCGACATCATCGTCCGCCCGGGCTGCACCGAGGAAGTCTCCAAGATCCTGAAGATCGCCAATTATTATAAGATCCCTGTGAACATCTGGGGCGGCGGCTCCGGTTCTCAGGGCGGCGCGCTGCCCATGGCGGGCGGCATCATGATGGACATGAAGCGCATGAGCCATCTGATCGAGATCGACGAGGTCAGCCGCACCATCACCGCCGAGGCGGGCATGATCTTTCAGCAGCTGGAATGGTATGCCAACGAGCGGGGCTATTCCTGCCAGCACATCCCCTCCTGCCTGACCTGCGGCACCATCGGCGGCGCGCTGGGCCACCGGGGCATCGGCATCATGTCCAGCAAATACGGCAAGATCGACGACATGTGCATCTCCATGGAAGTGGTTCTGCCCAACGGCGACATCATCAACACCCTGCCCGTGCCCAAGCACGCGGCCGGCCCTGACCTGAACGAAATTTTCATCGGTTCCGAGGGCACGCTGGGCGTCATCACCAAGGCGACCTTCAAGCTGTTTGAGCAGCCCGAAAGCCGCCAGCACCGCGCGTTCCTGTTCCCGGATATGCATTCCGGCTACATGGCGGGCCGCGACATCATGCAGAAGGTGAAGCCTTCCATCCTGCGGTTCTTCGACGAAGCCGAGACTGTCTCCATCATCAAGAAAATTCTTGGCTTTGAGAAAAAGGGCTGCTTCATGAACGTGACCCTTGAGGGCATGAAGAAGATCGTGGACATCGAGCTGGAGATCGTCGAAGAGATCGCCGCCAAGTGGGGCGCGCAGGATCTGGGCGGCGAGTACGGCGAAAAGTGGTACGAGAACCGCATCACCTTCTTCTATCCCGGCAACATCATGGATATTCCCCAGATGTTCGGCACTATGGACACCGTGGCCACCTATGCCAACATCGAGAAGATCTATCTGGCCATGAAGAAGGTCATCAACGAAAAATTCCCCTATGTGAAATACATCTCTCATTCCAGCCACTGGTACGAGTGGGGCTGCATGAACTACACCCGTTTCATCGTGGATCCCGCCCACGTGCCCTCCGACCCCGACGAGGCCATCCGTCTGCACAACCAGATCTGGAACGCCGGTGTGCGCGCGGCCATGGAGAACGGCGGCGTTATCAACGACCATCACGGCATCGGCCTGAAGCTGTCCCGCCTGATGAAGGAGCAGTACGGCCCCGCCATGCAGGTCATGGAGAGTTTGAAGAAGGGGCTGGACCCCAACGGCATCATGAACCCCTACAAGCTGGGCCTCTAAGCAGGGGTAGTACCCCTGCACCCCGGACTGCCCGCCAGAGGCGGGCAGGGCTGGCCGATAAACCCGAATTGGCTGCGGAAAGGCCGCCGCTCGGCGGAAGGCCTCGCGGCTCGCGGGTCTGGTCGGATGGATCGGGGCGCTGTGACGTTGTGAAAAACAGCCCGTGGGGTTCTGCCGTTCTATTCTTTGCATGATTCTAGTGGCAACCGATAAGGAGAGAGAAACAATGTTTAGTGAGAAATCCAAGAAACATGCGGATGCGTGCCGCTTTTGCTGGATGTGCCGCCACCTCTGCCCCGTACAGCTGGTGACCGGCAAGGAAACCAATACCCCTCGGGCCAAGGGCCTGCTGGTGAGCATGATTACCCGCGGCATGAAGCTGGAAGCCGACACGGCTGAAACCATGTACGAATGCATGCTGTGCGGCGCCTGCACCAACGACTGCGTGACCGGCTTTGAGCCGCCGGTGTTCATCCGGGAAGGCCGCACCGAGTCCGTGGTGGCCGGTGTTGCGCCCAAGTATGTGATGGATCTCATCGATGTGATCGAGAAGACCGGCAGCATGTACGGCACTTCCGAAAGCAAGGTGAAGACCGATGCGCCCGAGACCGGCGATCTGCTGGTGTGGCTGGGCGAGACGGCCCGTTATTCCACCCCCGAGGTGGCCGAGGCCCTGCTGAAGATCCTGGACAAGGCCGGTGTGAAGTACGCCGTGCTGAAGAACGAGCCTTCCTCCGGCTCCGCGCTGGGCGATCTGATGGGCTTTGTGGAAGACGTGCGCGCTCAGGCCAAGAAGGCCGCCGAAGCCATCAAGGCCTCCGGCGCGAAGAAGGTCGTCGTGCTGGACAGCTACGACGCGGCACTGTTTCGCCATGAGTACAAGGATTGGGGCATCGAACTGCCGGAAATCGTCACTGCCACTGCCTTTGTGGATGAACTCATCAAGGCCGGCAAGCTGGCCCCGAAGAAGGAAGCCATGGTGGTTTCCTACCACGACGGCAGCCGTCTGGCCCGGGATCTGGACGAGCATCAACCCGCTCGCGACATCCTGACCGCCATGGGCTGCGACATTCATGAAATGTGGCAGAACCGCCGTCTGGCCAAGTGCTGCGGCAGCGCCGTCGTAGGCCGTTACCTGCCCGAGCTGCGGGCCAAGGTAGCTGCGGGCCGCTGGAACGACATCACCCGCACCGACGCGAAGATCATGGTCGCCGCCTGCCCCCAGTCCACCGAAGCGCTCAGCGCCACTGTGCCCGAGGGCTATGAGTACAAGGACCTGTTCGTGATGCTGGCCGAGCGTCTGTAATTGATCCAAGGCGCGGAAAGGATCCTTTCTGCGTTCAGAAGCGGAGAAAAGGGACAAGATTTTTCCTTTGCAGGTCTTTGAGTCCCGCATGGGCAGGAAAAGCCGTTCTGTTTTTCGAATCTTCTGCACAGAAGGGTGCACGTTTCCGCGCCCTTTTCACATGACGTTCCTTCAAGAACAGAACAAAAGGAGAGGATTCCCATGGCTGCCAAATACCTGCACTATACCTATGACCAGCTGAACACCTTCTGCATGGATGCGTTCCAGAAGTTCGGTTTCAGCGAAAGCGAAGCCCGGATCATCAGCGACGTGCTGCTCCTGTCCGACCTGTACGGCATCGAAAGCCACGGGATGCAGCGCCTGGTGCGCTATCACAAGGGCATTGAGAAGGGCATGATCGACGTTCATGCCAAGCCGGAGATCGTCCACGAAACGCCTGTTTCCGCCGTCATCGACGCGCACGACGCCATGGGTCAGCTGGTCAGCCATCAGGCCATGGAGCTGGCTATCGAAAAGGCGAAGAAGACCGGCATGGCCATCGTGTCCGTCCGCAATTCCAACCATTTCGGCATTGCCGGTTACTATGCCAAAATGGCCTGCGATCAGGGCTTGGTCGGCATGGCGATGACCAACAGCGAGGCCATTATGGTGCCCACTTATGCCCGTATGGCCATGATCGGCTCCAACCCCATCGCGCTGGCGGTGCCCGCCGAGCCCTATCCCTTTTTCTTTGACGCGTCCACCACTGTGGTCACCCGCGGCAAGCTGGAAGTGTACAACAAGATGGGCAAGCCCCTGCCGGAGGGCTGGGCGCTGGACAAGGACGGCCATCCCTCCAGCGATGCCAAGGACGTGCTGAAGAATATCGTCGCCAAGAACGGCGGCGGCATCATGCCGCTGGGCGGCAACACGGAAACGCTGGGCAGCCACAAGGGCTACGGCTACGGCATGCTGTGCGAAATTTTCTGCTCCGTATTTTCTCAGGGTACGCCTTCCAGTCACGTAAACGTGGGCAGCAAGAGCGGCACCTGTCACGGTTTTATGGCGGTGGATCCCTCCATCTTTGGCGATCCTGCCGCGATCAAGGAACATTTCTCCGCCTATCTGCAGGAGCTGCGCGACGCGCCCAAGGCAGATGGTCAGACCCGCATCTACACCCACGGCGAAAAGGAAATTCTGGCCTACGAGGACCGCATGAAGAACGGCATTGACGTGAACATCAACACGGTGGCCGAAATGGCGGACATGGCGAACTATCTGGGCATGGATTCCGAAAGCTATCTGGGCAAGGTGGACGTTTCCGGCCACGAATCCAGCTACAAATAGCAGGGGCAGGCAGGGGTAGTACCCCTGCACCCCGGTCTGCCCGCCCGGGAGGGCGGGCAGGGGAATATAGAAAAGCAAGGCGCTCTGGAAACGCTCGGCGGAGGGCCTCGCGTTTCCGGCGCTTTCGGACCCAAGGCCGCCGTGGCACAACGGGTGCCACGGCTGGCGGGTCTGGTGCGGCTTTCATGCCGGTTGAGCAGAAAAGACTGATATTCGTCAGAGACAGTGATTCGCAACCTCAATCGTCGTCTTTGGCGCTGCCGGGTCAAAGCATCGTTTCGGTGACGGTTGTCGGTCGCCCTGCGTCTCGGTCTGCCCGCCCGGAAGGACGGGCAGGGTACTCGAGGAACATGAAGACTGGTCGGGAGTTTACCGTCGTGACCTGAAAGAGATTACGGAGTGCGGGTCTGGCAGGACAACTGCGATGGAAGGAATGGACTGGCAAAATCCTTCTGCGCGGGCACAGAATTTTCATAATCCGAACGGATTCCCGAAAAGTTTTTACATTCCGCAGGGACGGAACCTGCAAAGCATAACGAGGTGAAACCAATGAAATACCTGTTGGGCGTTGACTTTGGCGGTTCGTCCTCCAAAGCCACGTTGCTGCGCGAGGACGGCGTTGTCGCTGCCACCGCCAGCAGGGAATACCCCACCTATTACCCGGAAAACGGCTGGGCGGAGCAGGACGCGGAGGACAGCTACAACGCCGCCTGCGCCAACATCCGGGAGCTGCTGGAAAAGACCGGCGTCGCGCCCGAGGACGTGGCGGCGCTGGCTTTGGACGCGGCTACGCACACCGCCGTTTTGCTGGGCGAGGACGACAGGCCGGTGCGCCGGGCCATTTACTGGACGGATACCCGGGCTTCTGTAGAAGCGGCTCAGTTAAAGAGCGAGATGGGCTCCGCCCTGATGGAAGAATGCTACAACAGCGTATCCAGCCTTTGGACGCTGCCGCAGCTGATGTGGCTGAAAAAGCACGAGCCGGAGACCCTGCGCAAAACCCGCAAGGTGCTGGCGGTAAAGGACTATGTCCGCTACCGCATGACCGGCGATTACGTCACCGATACCATCGAGGCCATGGGCTTTTTGCTGCTGGACGCGCGGAAGAATCAGTGGTCGGAGACGCTGTGCGCCATGGCTGGGCTGGACGTGCGGCTTATGCCCCCCATCGTGGAGCCCACGACCCATTTAAGCCCGCTGACGGCGCAGGCGCAGGCGGACACGGGGCTGACGGCGAAGACGGCGGTAATTGCCGGCGCGACGGACACGGTCATGGAAGTCTATGCCGCAGGCGCGGTGCATGAGGGGCAGGCCACGGTGAAGCTGGCTACAGCAGGCCGTATCTGCTCCATTACGGATCATGAGGTGGTGGATCCCCGGCTGGTGACCTACCGCCATGTGGTCAACGGCTTGTGGTATCCCGGCACGGCCACCAAGAGCTGCGCCGCCAGCAACCGCTGGTATCGGGACACCTTCGGCGGCAGCTTTGACGAGATGAGCCGGGCGGCGGAGAAGGTATCCCGGGGCTGCGAGGGGCTGTTCTTCCACCCCTATCTGCAGGGCGAGATCACGCCCTATCTGGATGACAGGCTCCGGGCCAGCTTCGTCGGCGCGGCGGGCTTCCACACGAAGGCCCATTTCAACCGGGCGGTGCTGGAGGGCGTGGCCTATTCCATGAAGGACTGCTTCGCCACGCTGGTGGAGCTGGGCATTGCCCCCACGCAGGCCGTGGCCATCGGCGGCGGCGCGAAAAGCGGTCTCTGGCGGCAGATTCTGGCCGATATGCTGAATATCCCCCTGAAAACGGTGGAGAACGTGGATTCCAGCTTGGGCAGCGCCATGTTGGCAGGTGTGGCCGTGGGTGTGTTCGCCAGCCATGCGGACGCGGTCGAGCGCTGCGTCAGGGAGCATGGCGTGACGCTGCCCGACCCGGAGGGCGTGGACTTCTACAACGAGCGCTTTAAGCTCTATAAGGAAATTCAGGCGGCGCTGGCCCCCATTTATCACAAACTCTAAGGAGAAACCATGCGAATCCTGATTTGCTTAAAGCAGGTGCCCGACACCACGGAAGTGAAGCTCACCGGCGATTTGACGCTGGAACGGGAGTTTGTGGCGCAGGTGCTCAATCCGGCGGATGAAAGCGCGTTGGAGCTGGGGCTGGAGCTGAAGGAGCAGCACGGCGGAACCGTGACCGTCCTGACCATGGGCCCCAGACGGGCCGAAGGGATGCTGCGGGAGGCACTGTCCCGGGGCGCGGACGAAGCCGTGTTGATGACCTCACCCCGATTTGCGGGCGCGGACACGCTGGTGACGGCTCACTGTCTGGCACAGGCCGAGACGGCGCTGGGCGGGTTTGATCTGATCCTCTGCGGCCGCCGGGCGATAGACGGCGAGACCGGGCAGGTCGGCCCTATGGTGGCGGCCATGTTGGATCGACCCTGCGTGGTAAACGCCACAGAGGGGGAGATTGCGGACGGCTGTCTTAAGGCCATCCAACTGACCGAGGCGGGCAGCGTGGCATGGAAGGCCCCTCTGCCTGCGGTTATGACCCTGTGCGAATGGAGTCACGCGCTGCGTCTCCCAACCATTTCCGGGCTGCGGCGGGCGGCTCAGGCCAACGTGCGCATCTGCGAACCCGAGGATTTGGGCATTGACCCGGCTGACTGCGGCCTGAAAGCGTCGCCCACCCGGGTGACGCATATCAGCGCCCGGCCCGTGGGCGTTCGGCCCTGCGTCAAGACCTCCTTTGCGGAGGTCATGAAAGCGCTGGAAGCAAAAGGACTGGCGCTGGGCGCGTCCGGGCAGGATGAAGCGGCTCCGGCTGCTTCTGTTTCCCCTGAAAATGGAAATTCCGCTGCGATCACCATCGCCGTGCTGTGTGAGGGGGACGGAAGCGCTGCCGCCGAGCTGCTGGGCAAGGCCCGTCAGCTGACCCCGTCCGGCAGGGTGCTGGCCTTGTCCGAGACGGCGGAGCCGCCCCTTTCCGCCTTTGCCTCCTTTGGCGCGGACGAAGCGGTTCCGTTGGGAAGGCTGACGGACGACTGCGCTCAGGCGGAGCGGATCGCAGACGCGCTCCAGCAGCTGCAGTCGGACGCGGCCCTGTTCCCGGCCACCATTCGCGGGCGGTTCCTGTCCGCATGGGTAGCGGCGAGACTGCACACGGGCCTGACCGCCGACTGTACCGCCCTGTCTCTGACGGACGCGGGGCTGCTCAAACAGGTTCGCCCGGCCTTTGGCGGCAACCTGACGGCGGAAATCCTTTGCAGGACGTCCCGCCCCCAGATGGCCAGCGTGCGCCCCGGCGTTTTTCCCATTCCTCAGCCGGCGGACGGGCGGGTCTGCGCCCTGCGGCCGCTGAAGCTGGCGGCAAGCCCGGAAAGGCTGGAGCGGTTGGCCTTCACCCCGGCGGAAAGCGGCGTTTCCCTGCAGGGCGCGCCTGTGATCGTCACCGGCGGCAAGGGCGTGGGCAGCAAAAAGGGCTTCGAAAAGCTGGAGAAGCTGGCGGCCCTGCTGGGCGGCGGCGTGGGAGCCACCCGCAGCGCCGTGGACGCGGGCTGGATCGGCTATCCTCATCAGATCGGCCAGACCGGTGTGACCGTCCGCCCCCGGCTGTATCTGGCCTTCGGCGTCAGCGGACTGGTACAGCACACCGTGGGCATGAGTTCCTCCGGCGTGGTGGTGGCGGTGAACCGGGATCGAAACGCCCCCATCTTCGCCTGCGCGGATTACGGCATCGTCGCCGACTGGGAAGAAACCATCGACGAATGGATACAATACGTGAAAGAAAGGAAGCAGCAAGCATGAATTACAAAAAGACGTATACCCCTAAAAATGGCTACACCCCTCTGTGCGAGATCGGCAAGTGCAGCCTGAAGGATCTGGAATTTGGCATTTTGGAGCTTTCTGACGGCCAGAGCTACACCTATGAGACGAAAGACCGGGAAGTGGCCTTTATCATTCTGGGCGGCAAGGCCAACTTCACCGCCAACGGCAAGGATTACGGCATGGTGGGCGCACGCCGCAACGTGTTCGAAAACCCCAAGGCCGAGTGCTTCTATGCGCCCCGCAACTGCTCCGTAAAAATCGACAGCCCTTGGAATATCAAGATCGCCGTGTGTTCCACCCCCATTGACGTGGACAGCGAACCTCAGGCCATCCATCAGGCGGACGTGCGCGTGGTCCGGCTGGGCGTGAAGCCCTGGGAGCGGGACACCAGCTTCATCGTGGACGGCTCCACCAACGCCAAAAAGCTGACCATCGGCGAGGCCTACATCACCCCCGGCAACTGGGCCGGCTTCCCGCCCCACAAGCACGATGTGGACAATATGCCCTCCGAGGGCGTGCTGGAGGAGATCTACTACTTCCTGTTTGATCCCCAGCAGGGCTTCGGCGTACAGTGCCTGTACACCTCCGACGGCGAGATCGACGAGGCCTACCGGGTCAAAAACGACGAGCTGGTGGAGTTCCCCCGGGGTTATCATACCACCGTGGGCGCGCCCGGCTACAACACCTATTTCCTGTGGCTGATGGCCGGCAAGGATCAGGGCTTCTACCGCTCCAACGACCCCGATCACCAGTGGGTCAGCGCTGTGGAAAATCTGGTCAAGAAGCAGTAAGACGTTTTTTGGGGAGCCTTCCGCCCGGGAGGCTCCCTTTTCTGTTTGAATGGCGAAGGTTCAAGCCGCACTCCAAAAGTTTTTCGTGCTTTTTTCTCTTTTTTCGAAATTTCCTCTTGCCAAAACCCCGAATCATGTGTATAATAACATCGTTGTCGATTGAGACAATGCGCTGATATAGCTCAGCCGGTAGAGCGCATCCTTGGTAAGGATGAGGTCGCCAGTTCGAATCTGGCTATCAGCTCCACGAAAACCCCGCAGTCATAAAAGACTGCGGGGTTTTTCTATGCTAAAATATTTTTTCAGAATCTTTTCGAATTTTTCCAGTTCAAGGGTTCCAAACGAGGTTCAAAAACCCAAAGTTCAGTTCAATTTTTGTCCATCGGGTGAGGCATTCTTTTGAAGCGGTCTTTTGGCTGTCGAGCCGCAACTGCCTATCAGTTTATATCTGCTTGAGGATATAATGCCCATCTTTTTGCGAGCTTTTTTGAAACGCTCAAAAAATATACGCATCCGCGGGAACGTCCCGGACGGATGCATACATTATAGATACCAATTTTCAATCCACTCGCTTAACGCAAGACAATTATAGTATATCAAATAAGGCCAAAAAAACAACTTGACAAGCGCACGGGTGCTAGTTTATAATTATATTAGATACCAAGAAAATATTACATAATTTTAACAAATGAAATGTAATGCTATCGTAGGAAACGGTTCAATACGACTTTTCACGAGAGTTGGTGATAAGATGGAGCGCTACGCGCATAAGCGGGAAACGAAGAGTGGACAAATCGTTTGGCAGACGTTGCGGGAACACCTGCGCGGTGCGGCGCGGCGGGCGGCAGAATGCCTGCGGCCGGTGGGCCTGGAAAATGCTGCGTATCTTGCCGCGCTGCTCCATGACGCAGGCAAAGCCGCTCCCGCGTTCCAGAAGTATCTTGCTGCTGGCGACCACAGTGCGCGGGGGCAGGTGATTCACAGCTTTCAGGGCTGCCGATATCTGATGGAACAGTTTCATGAGGAAACGGACCCCATTCGTACCGGCGTCATGGCGTCCGAACTGCTCGCGTTTGCTATCGGCGCGCACCATGGCCTGTTTGACTGCGTGGATCCCACGCGGCGAATCGGGCTGAAGTACCGCGCTGAAAAGCAGGGGATCTCCTATGAGGAGTCTGTACAGGGCTTATTTTCACAGGGAATTTCCAAGCAGGAAATAGAACGGCTCTTTTCTTCCGCAGTGGGGGAGATCGATCCGATTTTGGAACAGTTGGAGAGGAAATACGTCGATGATCACGAATATTTTTTCGTGGTCGGACTGTTGGCCCGGCTGCTTCTGTCCGCTGTGATCGAGGGCGACCGGTATGATACGGCTGCGTTTATGGAGGGAAACACACCGCCGAATTTGTCGGAGGATATGACGCCGGTCTGGGCGGCGCGGCTTGCCTATCTGGAAGAAAAGCTGCATGGGAAACCGCACGATGGAGAGATCGACAACGCGCGGCAGAAAATTTCCGAAACGTGCGGAGCGTTTGCGGAGAAAGCGTCCGGCATCTATCGGCTGAACGTTCCGACCGGCGGCGGAAAAACGCTCAGTTCACTGCGGTATGCACTGGCGCACGCGAAACAATTCGGGAAAAAACGCCTGATTTTCACCTCGCCGCTGCTGTCGATTCTGGAACAGAACGCGAAAGAGATTCGGAAGTTTGTAGGGGACGATCGGCTGATCCTGGAGCACCATTCCAACGTTGTGCAGACGGATACATCGCAGGACGCGCTTGACGAGCGCGAACTTCTGGTGCAAAGTTGGAACGCGCCGATCATTCTAACGACGCTGGTTCAGCTGCTGAACACGTTGTTCGACGGGAAAACGACTTCCATTCGCAGGTTTCAGGCTCTTTGTGACAGCGTCATCGTGATCGATGAGGTCCAGACCGTGCCGACCAAACTGCTGTCGCTTTTTAATCTTGCCATCCAATTTTTGAGCGAGCAGTGCCGCGCGACGGTCGTTTTGTGCTCGGCAACGCAGCCGTGCGTTGAGCGGGCAGAGCACCCGCTGCGGCGCGCGCCGGAGGAGATCGTGCCGTATGACGAGGCGCTTTGGGCAACATTTCGGAGAACGGAGCTTCAACTGGCCGGCGGCCGCCGTCTGGACGAGCTTCCGGAGATGATCTGCACACTGATGGAAACCACAGACAGCCTGCTGGCCGTGTGCAACAAAAAGAGCGAGGCGGCGTATCTGCTGGAGCACACCCGCTCGGCAGAATATCGGAGCTTCCATTTGTCGGCGGCGATGTGTATGCAGCACCGGCGCGATGTACTGGACGAAGTACAGGCTGCGCTCGGGCGGAAAGAAAAGGTCCTTTGCATTGCCACACAGGTCATGGAGGCTGGAGTGGACATTTCATTTGGCGCGGTTCTGCGGCTGGCCGCTGGAATGGACAGCATCATGCAGGTTGCCGGACGGTGCAACCGCGGCCGAGAATCCGAAACGCCGCGCCCGGTCTATGTTGTAAACTGCACAGATGAAAATCTGGGTATGCTGCGCGATATCCGGCGGGGAAAGGACGCTACGCTGGCGCTGACGGAGGCATTCAGTGCCTCTTCGGAACGTTTTGACGGCAGCCTGTTCTCGGCCGCAGCCATTCGATATTATTACGCCGCGCTATACAGGGATATGGCGGCAGGCGAGCAGGATGATTACGTTCAGGAACAAAAAACGACCCTGTTGGATCTGATGGGATCGAATGAAAAGTATACGGCGCGCTGCCCGGAGGCGGAGAATTTTTACCTGCGGCAGGCATTCAAAACAGCGGGGCAGCATTTCTCCGTTTTTGAGGAGGAAACAACGGATATTCTGGTCCCGTATGAGGAGGGACGGCGGCTTTTGGCGGAACTGGATTCGGAACGGTGTCGATCGGACGCGTCCTATCGCGCAGCTGTCCTGAAAAAACTGAGTCCATTTACGGTCAGCGTATATCAATATCAGAAAAAGTGGCTGGAAAAGGAACAGGCGCTGGCCCCGGTCTGCGGCGGATGTGCTCTGGCGCTGGCAGAGGGATTCTATGACGCTGAGGTCGGCCTGAAGGCGGAATGAAATTCAATGGGATTTTGGGAGGCGTGAAATGAAAAATACGGAGCATGAAAACCTTGTGGAATTTCAGGTGAGCGGAGACTATGCGCTGTTCTCGGACCCCATCATGCGGGTCGGCGGCGAAAAATGCACTTATCAGGTGCCGACCTACGAAGCGCTCAAGGGCGTTCTGAGTTCTGTCTATTGGAAACCAACGCTGACGTGGATCATCGACGCGGTTCGGGTGATGAACCCGATCCAGATGGAGACGAAGGGCATTCGGCCGATCAAGTACGGCGGCGGAAACGATCTGAGTTACTATACTTACCTGAAGAACTGCCGTTATCAGGTGCGCGCACATTTCGAGTGGAACGAAAACCGTCCGGAACTGATCGCTGACCGCAACGAGAACAAGCACCATGAGATCGCCAAAAGGATGATCCGCAAAGGGGGACGCCGGGATATTTTTCTGGGGTGCAGGGAGTGTCAGGGCTATGTGGAACCGTGCGTATTTGGAGAGGGGACAGGCGCTTACGACGAAGTGCCGGAACTGTCCTTCGGACTGATGTACCATGGCATTACCTACGCGGACGAGGCGTATTCCGAGGAAACAAAAGGAAAAATGACCGTGCGTTTCTGGAACCCGGTGATGAAAAACGGCGTGATCACCTTCCTGCCGCCGGAACAATGCCCGCAAAGCAAAACGATCTGCGACATGGAAATGAAACGATTCGGCACGGAATTGCAGAACTTCTCAGGTCTGCGGGAATTTGAGGAGGCGACGTGATGGGACTTTTGCAAAAAGCGGTAGAAACCTACGACGCAAATGCCAAACTGATCGGCGTGTATCAGGCGGGACGCGACCCGCTTGCCCCGATCGGGCACAGCCTGACGAACGCGGACGTCGAGATCACCTTGAACGCCCAGGGCGCGTTCCTGTCTGCGCGAAAGGTGGAAAAAACAGAGCCGAAGATCCTGTTTCCCGTCACAGAGGATTCCAGCGGACGCACCAGCGGACTTGCGCCGCATCCGCTTTGCGACCAGCTGAAGTATATTACCTGCACGAACGAAAAGGCACACACGCTTTACTTGCAGACGCTGCGCGCATGGATGGAGTCGCCGCATTCGCACCCTTTTCTGCTGGCGGTTTTCTCCTACGCGGAAGACGGTTCGATCCTGAACGACCTGGCAGGGGCGGGGCTTTTGGAGGATGCGGAGCACTATGATGAAAAATGGATGATATGCTGGCGCGTTCACGGCTTTGCGGACGAAGAGCCCGCCTGTTGGAAAAACCGAAAGCTGTTCGCTTCTTTTGCCGACTACTACTGCGAACGGATCTCGGCGCGGGATCGGAAGCTTTGCATGGTCGAAGGAAAACCGAAGGCGGCTGCGATGCAGCATCCAAAAGGGATGATCCCTGTAAACGGAAACGCAAAGCTGATCTCCGCCAATGACGCGAGCGGCTTTACCTACCGCGGGCGCTTTTCGGAAGAATGGCAGGCGGCGAGCGTTGGCTACATCGCTTCCCAGAAGGCGCATAACGCTATCCGCTGGCTGGCGTCGGATCAGGGCGTATACGAGTTTTCAGGCAATCGTATCTTTCTGTGCTGGAACCCGCAGGGCGAAGCCATCCCCAAGCCCATGCGCAGGCTGCGCGGCGTGGAGACGGAGGTGACGCGGAAGCCGAGCGACTATCAGGAGCAGCTCAAAGCCACGCTGCTGAGCCTGCGGAAGGAACGACAGCTCAAAGATACGGACTCCGCGATCCTGGTGAGCTTTGACGCCGCAACCACTGGGCGGCTCGCCGTTACGGATTACAACGAACTTTCTCTCGACGTATTTTTGGAGCGGATGCGGATGTGGGACGCGCACTGCTGCTGGTATGCGGGGAAATACGGCATTCAGGCGCCGGACCTGTTCCAGATCGTGGAATGTGCCTTCGGCACACCGCGTGGAAGCTCTCTGGCGATCGACGACCGGATCCAGCGTCACCATTTGCAGCGGCTGCTGGACTGCAAGGTGGACGGCGGTGTATTTCCGCGGGATATGGTAAGTGCGTTGGCGGAGCGGGCATCCATGCCGCTGGCCTATGAGGAAGCGGTTTGGAGGCGGATCCTGCACACGGCCTGTTCCGCCATTCAAAAGTATCGGTACGACACAAAACAGGGGGGCGATGAAATGGCTTGGGAATTGGACAAAAAAGACCGCAGTTTTCAGTATGGCCGGCTTCTGGCGGTCATGGACCGTGCGGAGCAGGATTATTATTACAAAACGCAGGAGAAGCGGCAGACAAACGCGATCAAGTTTATGAACGAGTTCCGCCTGCGGCCGTTCTTTGTGTATGAGCGGGTCAACCGCCACCTGCATCAGGCCTATCTGGACCGCGTGGAACCATGGCAGGCGGATCGGTATGAGCGCCTGACCGGCGAGATCATGGGGATCATACGGGAGTTCCCCGAGGAAGAACTGAACAAACCGCTTTCTGATCTCTATTTGATGGGGTATGAACTGCAAAGAAATACGTTCTTTGAAAAAAAAGAAACAAGTGAAGAAAAAGAGGAGGAATAAACATGGCGGCATTGGAGCATAAGATCGACTTTCTGGCACTGGTATCTGTGACAAAAGCAAATGGGAATGGCGACCCGCTGAACGGAAATCGCCCAAGAGTGGATTATAACGGCATCGGGGAAATTTCTGACGTATGCATCAAGCGAAAAATACGCAACCGAATGCAGGATATGGGGTATGCGATCTTTGTACAGTCGGACGACCGCTGCGACGATGGTTTCAAAAGCCTGAGCGAGCGCGCAGCTGCGGCGACGGCAGGGATCAAAGATAGAGAAGCCTATGCGCAGCTTGCCTGTGAAAAGTGGATGGACGTGCGTAGCTTTGGACAGGTGTTTGCGTTTAAGAAAGAAAAGAACGGCGTTTCCGTTGGCGTTCGCGGCCCGGTTTCCATCCATCAGGCGCTCAGCCTGTCCCCGGTTGAGGTGGAGTCGCTTCAGATCACCAAGAGCGTCAACGGAGAACCGGGTGAGAAGCGCGCCTCCGATACGATGGGCATGAAGCATTTCGTGCGCTTTGGGTTGTACGAGATCAAAGGCTCCATCAATGTCCAATTGGCGGAAAAGACGGGTTTTTCTCAGGAAGACGCGCAGGTCGTGAAGGAGTGCCTACGGACGCTGTTTGTAAACGATGCTTCTTCAGCGCGTCCCGAAGGCTCGATGGAGGTCGTGAAACTTTATTGGTGGGAGCATAATTGCAAGGACGGCCAGTATTCTTCTGCAAAGGTGCACCGCAGTGTTCATGTGACTGCGAAGGATATTGCCGCGCTTCCGAACAGTGTGGAGGACTATACGATCACGCTTGACGAACTGCCCGGTCTGATGCCAGAGATCATTGAGGGAGTGTAAGCGGAAACGGCCTGAAAAACCAATCCGTTTCGCACTGCGGGGGAATGGGAAAAAGGGATAGACCCTTTCCGTCCTGATGGTGCGCTTCTTCCTACTGAAAACACCGCTGCCCTACGGCTTTTACGACCGGGGCAGCGGTGTTTGATTCATAATAAATGGAAAATTCCTCGGCCCTACGCCTGAAAGAACGCCGTGCAGAGGCGGACGAAAGCGTCCTGATCTGCCGCACCCATGGTCTCGCAGGCGGAGTGCATGGCCAGAATCGGAACGCCGATGTCCGCGGCAGGCATGGCCAGCAGGGACGAGGCCATAGAGCCTACCGTGCTGCCGCCGGGCAGGTCGGCTCGGTTCATGTAAATTTGCAGGGGAATCTGGTTGGCGTCGCAAAGCCCCTGTATGACCGCGCAGGTCTCCGCGTCGGAGGAATAACGGGGGCTGCGCTTGAGCGCAACGCCGCCGCCCAGTACCGGCGCGCAGGAGAAATCCGCGTATTCAGGATGATTGGGGTGCATGGCGTGGGCCGCGTCGCAGGAAAGCAGCATCCCGTTCAGACAGGCGTCCAGCAGCGCCGCACGATCCAGCCCCAGCGACAGGGCCAGCTTTTCCAGAATCACCGTCAGCGTGCTGCTGTCCGCGCCCCGGCGAGTGTTGCTGCCGATTTCCTCGTTGTCGTAGAGAACCGCCACGTTGATGCCATCGCCCTGCGCGTCCACCAAGCCCTGCAGACAGGCATGGACGGAGCTGAGATTGTCCAGCCGGGGAGAGGACAGAATGTCCTGCTCAAAGCCCAGCAGCGTGGGCTCGGCGCAGCAGTAGGCGCAAAGCTCGAAGGACAGCACGTCCTCCGGCTGCACCTGCAGGCGCTTCGCCAGCTGACGCACCAGATAGCCGTTTTTTTCAAATTCGCCCTGCACGGTACGGCAGATGGGCAGCATGTCCACGTTGGCCTTGTAGGGAACGCCCTTATTGACCTCCCGGTTCATGTGGATGGCCACGTTGGGGATGACCATCACCGGCTCGTCCCACGAGATCAGGCGGCGCTCCGGCTGCATGGGGTCGGCCGTGCGCAGAAGGACAACACCCGCCAGCCCCAGAGGCCGATCCAGCCACGTGTTCAGGATCGCACCGCCGTAAGGCTCGACGCTCAGACGGCAGCAGCCGCCGGAGATCAGCTCGGGCTGGGGCTTGATGCGCATACAGGGCCAGTCTGTGTGGGCCGCCGCAATGCGGATCACGTCTTTCTGCCCTACGGTCACAGCCGCCAGAAAGGTGCCGTTTTCCACGAAATAGCGTCCGCCCCGGCGAACGGAGAAGGGCCTGTTCAGCGCAAGGGGTTCAAAGCCCCGCTCCGTCAGCCAGTGGGCCGCCATATCCACGGTATGCCACGGCGAATGACCGCCGCCGAGCCATTTCATCAGTTCATTGGTAAATTCAGCCATGTTCTTAGCTCCTTTGGTGGGTTCTGCGTGCGGGCAAACCGCTGCTCCGCGCCGCGTTCAAGGGTATTATATTTCTTTTTGGTCAAAGAAACAAGTCGGAATCCCACAGCTGAAAACGTGGAAAATGTGGAAAAAACCGCTTGCTTATGGTACAATCGGGTTGTCCTGTTCAGGACGTTACAGGAGGTCTTGGTGTTTCAGATATTGTTCGTCTGCCATGGCAATATTTGCCGCAGCCCCATGGCGGAATTTGTCCTGCGGGATATGATCGCCCGGCGCGGGCTGGAAGCGGAAGCGACGGTGGAATCCGCCGCCACCAGCACGGAAGAGATCGGGAATCCCGTCCATCCCGGCACCCGGGAGAAGCTGTGGCAGGCGGGAATCTCCTGTCAGAGCAAGCGGGCCCGGCAGATCAGATCGGAGGATTACGAACGTTTTGACTGGATCGTCGGCATGGACGATTGGAATATGCGCAATCTTCGTCGGGCGTTTCCGGGCGACCCGGAGGGAAAACTGCATAAGCTGCTGGATTTCTGCGGCGATGGCTCCGACGTGGCCGACCCGTGGTATACCGGCGATTTTGACGTGACCTGGCAGGACGTTCAGCGAGGCTGCCGGGCGATGATGAAGCAGATCGAAAAGGAGCTGAAAAAAGAATGAGCCAACTGAAAGAAGCGGTGGGGGAGTGGTTCGCCCACGCTGACCCCAAGGCGGGCCTGAAGGAATGGACGAAGCAGCTCTGCCTCATTTTGAGCGAGCATGAGGATGAACTGAAACATATCACCTATTCCTATCGCCTGTGCGCCACCGATACGGGCTATGTGTGCGCCTTTTCGCTGGTGGAGGGCCGCTATATCCCAAAGACCGAAATAGACGAAGCGGACGTGATCGTCTCCGGCCGGGAACGCGACCTGATGGACATCCTGCAGCGGAAGGTGTCGCCCCTGTCGGCACTGCTGCGGGGAAAAATTCAAATCAAGGGCTCCAAGGCCGCCTTGATCGCCTTCGGCGAGTTTCTGTAAGCGGAAAGGAAACATTCATTGGATTATTGGGAGAAAGGAGGAGGACTCATGGAAGATCAGCGCCGGGAAAAGGACAATCCGTTTCAGCCGATCTCGTTGGACGAACGCCTGTCGCGGCCTGTGCCGAAGACTCGCCATACGGCTCACGAGCCGATGATGATGCGCCCGGGCCAGCTGTACGGTCGCACGCCGTTTTATCAGCCCGCCGTCATGGGTTCTCCTGCCCCGACCGAACCGGCGGCTCCGCAGACGGTCCCCTTTTCTTCGTTCCAGCCGTTCGGTTCGGTGAACGCATCCGTTGCGCCTATGCAGCCAGAGCCTTTTGCTTCTCCGAGCTTTCGGCCTGTGGAGGAAATTCAGCCCGCAGCGCCGTCCGAGCCTACCTTTCAACCCCTCTGGCAAAGCCCGATGGAAGGATCGCCCGCCGAAAAAGCAGTTGAGGAAAGTCCCTCGCCGGAATATATTCCCGAATCCCAGCGCCCTGTGGAAAAGGATGCGCTGGGTGTACCCAAGTATTTGCAGCGCAGCCCGTCGCTGGGAAAAGCCCAGCCCCGTAATTGGGTTCCTTCTGTTTCCACGACGGCCGAAACAACGGCTCCCGCAGCAGAATGGCCGTCTCTGGACGTGCCGCTGTGGCCCATGACGAAGCCTGTGCCGCTGGAAGAACAGTCCGCGCCCGAAACGAATGCGGCGGAGGAAAACACCCCGCAATCGGCTTCGGAGAGCGAAATGCCGGTTTCCGCAACAAAGCCGGAAAAAATCGCGAAAGTAGAAACAAGTGCGGATGCGCCCGGTGAAGCGCCCCTTTCGAACAAAGCCGAAAACACCGAGACTGTGCAAAGCCAGCCGACCCAGTCGTCCCAGCCCCGACGGCGCAGCCGTATGGCGCGCCGGGAGCTGGAAAAAGCCTCGGCCACGGGGGAAGGAACGCCGATCCCCTCCGAATTTGCCGAAGCGCCCACAGCACCCCATGTCGAGACGGGTACTGTGGAAGAAAGCGAAAACTCCGAGTCGACCCCGGAAATGGCGGCAAAAACGGTTTTGACAGCTGCGCCCCAAAAAGAGGAGCCCGCCGTCGCTTCAACGGCAACGGAGAATGGAGCGGATTCCGCTGCATGGGGCAGCCCGGCAGAGACTTCCGCAGACGAATTACAGACCGAAGCGGCGAGGGTCGAACTGCCGTCTTCGACGAATGGCGAACCCGTGAGAAAGACAAGATTCCACGGGGAGAACGTACAGGCAGCGGAAACGCCCGCGAACGAGACGATTCCGCAAGAGACCGAGCCGCCTGTCAGTGTCCAGCCCCAAACGGCCGAGGCATCAAGCGGTGTGCAGCCACTCCATGAGGCTGCAGCGACCATGGCCGAGTCAGCGCCCCATGCGGCTGCGCCCGTATTCGAAACACAGCCCCAAGGGGCTGAAACGTCCGCAGCCATGTCTGCGGCGCAAGCAGCGGAAGAGTCTGCCTTCAAGCCGCAGACCCCGGCTGCTGAAACGTCCATGATGGAGCCGCAGCCGCAATCGGACAATGAGTTCACGGTGAAAGATCAGCCCGACCCCGCCGCCGAGCCGCTGTTCTCTGCCGCTCCCTGCCGGGCTGAAAAGCCCGTGAAAGAGGAAAGCACAGCGGCAGCCGCTCCTGCCGCAGGGGAAGACGAATGGTACAAGGTTTTTCAGCAGAGTGGCCCTCTGTGGGATCCTGCCGCTTCGCCCATGGGCAGCGAATTGGACGCATTTTTCAGCGACGATGCACCCAAGGCGGAAATTCACTGGAATTTCAACGAAGACGACCCCTTTGTTCCTTTACAGGAGCAGCCGGTTTCGGAAACGCCCGCGCCAGTGTTTTATCCCTTTGAGGAGGACATGCTGCCGCCCACGGAGGAGAGTCCCTCGAAAGAAGGCTCCGCGCCGCTGCACGGCTTCGACCAGCCCTTTGTTGGCGGCGGTCTGCCGCCGCTTGGCGGGCGGATGGAGCAGCCATCTGCAGATCAGCCCTTCTTTGCCGCCGTTTCTGATTCGGAAGAAACTTCGTGGAATGCGGGCGGACAAGCTGCCGCTCCGGAAATGCCGTTTCAGCCCGGCCGGCCTTACCATTCCGCGCCGGTAGAAAACAACGGTTTTTATGCCGGCGTGGAGTCGAAGAAACCCGAATCGAACCGCCCGGCGCCCCATCGTCCCTTTGCCCAAAAGCCCGCTGCGGCGGAGAAACCGAAGAAATCTTCCAAACCGCCTAAGGAAAAGCCGCCCAAACCGCCGATTCTCTGGGGAAGGGTGGCGGCCATTGCCGCCGTGGCCGTTATGCTGCTGTTCTGCCTCATCGCCGGGGGAAAGATCCTTATGAGCCTTTCCGCTAACGAACGGGAAATGGCGCAGGTGCGTCAGGCCTATCAGGAGCAGCAGGGACAGGCGTTGGAGCAGGCGGGCGTGAAGGTAGATTTGCTGCCCGCCGGGGAAACCTTTACCCCCACGTCCACGCCGCAGGTGTTTGCCGCGCCAAAGGCGGAGGCCGTCCAGAGCGGGAACGGAGGCGAAACGTCCGCCGACACGGTGGAGGAAGAAACCACCCGCACCCGGCTGAGACGCTACCCGGATAACCCGCTGTGCAATGTGCTGGACAGCATGAAGGAGATCAGCACCGAATACCCGGATGTGCTGGCACGGCTGTATATTCCCGGCGTGCTGGACGAGTACGTGGTGCAGCGCAATAATACCTATTACCTGACCCACAACTATCGCGGCTCTTTGTCCGACGGTGGAGCGGTATTTCTGGACAGGGACTGTTTCATCAGCACGCCCCCGGAAAACCTGCTGCTGCGCGGCGAGGGCAACGTGGCGGGCGTGAGCTTTGCTCCCCTGTGGCAGTATGAGTCCGGCGGCATCGGCTTCGCGGCCGGGGCCTGCTTCGCTCAGCTGACCACCCTGTATGAGGACGCGCGCTACGTGCTGTTTTCCGTCATCGTGGCGGACAGCGACCCTGCCAAGCCGGGCTACTTCGACTATGCCTCCCACGATACCTTCGACACGGACGCGCAGATGATGGAGTACGTCCAGTCGGCGGCAGACCGCAGTCTGTATGGATTCTCCGTTTCCGTGGAACCGTCCGACCGGCTGATGACGCTGGCGACGGTGTCCAGCCGGGGCAACGGTAAGTGTCTGGTGCTGCTGTTCCGTATGGTGCGGGAGGGCGAAGCCGTCCCGTGACCCCTTCGTTTCCCTGATTTTTCCACAAGGAGGAAAATTTCGATGGCTGTTTCCAATCGTTGTTTTTATCCCGGTCAATTGCTGCTGCCCCGGGAGGGCACGAACCTGACCGCATGGGCCTGTGTGGCCTGCGATCAGTTCACTTCTCAGCCCGCCTACTGGGAGGAAGTGGAGCGTCTGGTGGGCGATCAGCCCTCCGCATTCCGCATGATCCTGCCGGAATGCTGGCTGAACGAGACGGACGCACGGGTCCCCGGCATCTGCCGCACCATGGAGCAGTACCTGCGGGACGGCACGCTGGTCCCCGCCGTGCAGCAGGGCTTTATCCTGACGGAACGGATCACCCCCTCCGGCGCGCGGGTGGGGCTTGTCGGCATGATCGATCTGGAATGCTATGATTTCCATCCCGAAGCGAAAAGCCTTGTCCGCGCCAGCGAGGGCACCATTGCCGAGCGCATCCCGCCCCGGGTGCGCATCCGGGAAAAAGCGCCGCTGGAGACCTCTCATGTGATGCTGTTGATGGACGACCCCATGCAGTCGGTGGTGGAGCCGCTGTTTCAGAAGCGCCGCCAGCTGCGCAAGCTCTACGATTTTCCGCTGATGATGAATGGCGGCCAGCTGGTAGGCTACGCCGTGGAGGACGCGGCGGATATCGACGGGGTCTATGCGGCGTTGGAACGGCTGCGGCAGGGCGACGATCCCATGCTGTTCGCCGTGGGCGACGGCAACCACAGCCTTGCTACGGCCAAAGCCATCTGGGACAAGGTCAAGCCCGGCCTGACCCCGGAGGAGACCATGACCCATCCCGCCCGGTTCGCCATGGTGGAGATCGAGAATATCTATGACGACGCGCTGCGCTTCGAACCCATTCACCGGGTGCTGTTCGGCGTGGACGGCGACGATCTGCTGGACGAGCTGGAAGCCTATGCGGTGCGCCGGGGCGAAGACCTGATCGACCCGGACGCGACGCAGGATATCCGCGTGGTGTACGAGGGCAAGGAAGTGACAGTCTCCATTCCCACGCCCCACCGGCTGGCAGTGGGCGACCTGCAGATCTTCCTGGACGAATGGTTGCTCGCCCATCCCGGCGCGAAGCTGGATTACGTCCACGGCGAACAGGCCGTCCGGGAGCTGGTGAAGGGCGAAGGAGCTGTGGGCTTCCTGCTGCCCGCACCGGATAAGAGCCGGTTCTTCGAGCAGGTGCGGGAACTGGGCGTGCTGCCCCGAAAGACCTTCTCCATGGGAGAGGCCAATGAAAAGCGGTATTATATGGAGTGCCGCAAAAAATAAAAGGCCGTTCGCGGCGGAAACAGGGCGAGCAGTCCTGACGAAAGACCCGTGTGCTTTGAAAGGCGCACGGGTCTTTTTCATGTGGAAAATTTCTTCTTTCAAAAGTAAACGTATCATTTGAGCTGAAAAAGCCGAGACTGTTTTGGAAAGGGTGCTTCGCCGCCCCTTTGGTGAAAGGAGAGGGAAAGAATGTCCCAGATGTTTTGCTTTCAGTGCCAGCAGACTGCGGGCAACAAGTGCTGCGTCCAGACCGGCGTCTGCGGAAAACAGCCGGAGACAGCCAACCTGCAGGACGAACTGGTTTGCGGACTGATCCGACTGGCAGAGACCGCAGGGCAGCAGGGAGCCCGCACGGAGGAAATTTCCCGGCTGCTGATCGACGGCCTGTTTACCACGCTGACCAACGTGAACTTTGACGATGAAGCCATTCGCCATTTCATCCGCCGGGTGGAAAACGAACGAAAAAAGCTGGGCGGACAGGATAAGGGAACACTGGAGCTATGGCGGGGCGAGACGGATATCGTCTCATTGCGCTCCACACTGCTTTTCGGCATGAAGGGCATGGCCGCTTACGCCCACCACGCCCTGAACCTGGGCTTTCAGGACGAGCAGGTGACAGAATGGTTCTACAAGGGACTTTCGGCGCTTCGGCAGGAACGCTCCATCGGCGACTGGCTGGAGCTGATTATGGAATTCGGGCGGATCAACTTCCGCTGCATGGAACTGCTGGATCGGGCCAACACGGAGACCTTCGGCGACCCCGTCCCCACCAGAGTCCCTCTGGACATTCGAAAAGGCCCGTTCATCGTGGTGTCCGGCCACGATCTGGAAGACCTGCATCAACTGCTGGAACAGACGAAGGACAGGGGGATCAACGTTTATACCCATTGTGAAATGCTGCCCGCCCACGGCTATCCCTCTCTGAAAAAATATCCGCAGCTGGCGGGCAACTTCGGCACGGCATGGCAAAGCCAGCAGACCGAGTTTGAGAACATTCCCGCGCCGGTGCTGTTTACCACCAACTGCCTGATGCCGCCCCGGCCCAGCTATCAGGATCGGGTGTATACCACCTCCGTGGTGGGGTATGAGGGGCTGCGGCATATCGCCGCCGATGAGCGCGGGCGCAAGGACTTTACGCCCTTGATCGAGCAGGCTCTTGCGCTGGGTGGCTACGAGCACGACCACAGCATGAGCGGCATCAACGGCGGCCATATGGTCACCACCGGCTTTGCCCATGAGGCGATTCTTTCCCACGCCGGAGAGGTGACGGAGGCCATCAAAGCGGGCAAGATCCGGCATATTTTCCTTATCGGCGGCTGCGACGGCGCGCATCCGGGGCGAAACTACTATACCGAGCTGGCGAAAAAAACGCCCATGGATTCCCTTATTCTGACGCTGGCCTGCGGCAAATACCGCTTCAACGATCTGGACTTGGGCGAAATTGCCGGATTCCCCCGCATCATGGACGTGGGGCAGTGCAACGACGCGTACAGCGCCGTGCGGGTCGCGCTGGCGCTGGCCGATGCGTTCGAGTGCTCCGTCAACGAACTGCCCCTGACGCTGGTGCTCTCCTGGTACGAACAGAAGGCCGTCTGCATTCTTCTGACCCTGCTGGCGCTGGGCGTGAAGAATATCTATCTGGGGCCGACGCTGCCCGCCTTCCTGTCCGAAACCGTTGTGAAGGCGCTGGTAGACGCTTATGGCCTTCGACCCATCACTGCCCCGGAACAGGATCTGGACGCTATTCTGGGACGTGGATGAAAGGAAAACAGGCCTGTCTGAAAAAGACAGGCCTGTTTTTCAGCATTCCGTGCAGCGGAACAGCCGGGCGCCGTGAGGTTCGATGACACAGGAAAGTGTCTCTTGGGCAGTGCGTTCTTCGCCGGACCAAAGCTCCCGGCAGGCAAAGGTCTCGCCCTCCAGCTCCCGGAGATCCAGCGACACCTCCCGCAGCTCCTCGGACAGGTTGAACAGCGCCGCATACCGGGAACCATCTTCGTCCTGGCTGACCCAGACGGCGTGCGCGTCGTCCCGGACGATCTGCCGCGCGCCGAAGGAGTGCCGGTTCAGCCGCAGCACGTCCCGGTTGGTGAGCAGACGAAGGGTGGCTTCGTCCAGACTGGGCAGCTCCGCCCCGAGGATCAGCGGCGAACGGAAGATCGACCACAAGGTCAGCATGGTCTTTTGTTCGTCAGGGGTGAAGCGGGTCTGCCGGGACTGTCCGAACTTTACGCCGATGCGGCCCAGCGGCAGCATGTCGCAGTCCGGCCAGCAGCCGGGACCGACGTGGCTTTGCCAGATCTCGCAGCGGGTGAACATATTTTTCAGCAGGGCCCAGTCGTCCCAGAAATCGTTGGTGATGCGCCACATATTGGCGTTCTGACTCAGGTGCCACGCTTTTTCCACCGACGCGGGGCCGGGAGAAAGACTCAGCACGATCGCGCGTCCGCAGCGGTCGATGGCCCGGCGGATCATCTCGATCTCATGGGCCGCCGCGTATCCGCCGGATTCGGCCTCGCCAGTATGGGCAATATCGTCCACCTTCACAAAATCCACGCCCCAGGAGGCATATAGTTCAAAGAGACTGTCGTAATACGCCTGCGCGCCCGGATGATCCTTTCGTGTGCCGAACATATCGCCGTTCCATAGGCAGATGGAGCTGGGGTCGGCGATCTGGTCGGCCGTATAGCCGCTGTTCAGAACGGGCGTGCGGGCATATACCGCCTGACGGGGAATGCCCCGCATGATGTGAATGCCGAATTTCAGCCCCAGCCGGTGCAACTCCGCCGCAATGGGCGCAAAGCCCTTTCCGCCCGTGCTGGACGGAAAGCGGTTCTCCGCCGGAATCAACCGCCCGTAGCCATCCATGCACAGCGGCGCGAAGGGAATGTATTCGCAGCCGGGCCGCGTCCCCGCCGTGGGCTCGTACCACTGAATATCGCAGGTAACGTATTCCCAGCCGTAGGGGAGCAGATGCTCCGCCTGATAGCGGGCGTTTTCCAGCAGCTCCGCTTCCGTCACGGCGGACATGTAGCAGTCCCAGCTGTTCCAGCCCATGGGAGGATACGGCGCAAAACGATCCTTGTCTTTCTTCATTCAAACGATCCTTTCCGCCCGGTCAAAGGCGCGCTTTTTTCTGCAACTATTATATACACAAACCATTCCGGGCGCAATCCCGTTTTTTAACATTCTTTCCTTTCTGATAATCTTTTCAGAAAACAGCATTGGCTTCACCGATTTTTCCCCGATCAGTGGTATAGCCGTTCCATTTTCTGTTTTGCTCCATCCCCCTTTTTCCCTAATCAAAAACGGCCAGCGCGTATTTTCTACACGCTGACCGCTTTCGCAAGCCGAGAGGCCCGTCGCCGAGCGGCGGCCTTTCCTATTCAACTGACAGAAAACTCGACCAGACCGGCGAGCCGTGGCACTCGTCGTGCCACGGCAGTAAAACCCCGGCCAAGCTGCATTCCCTCGAGCGCCCCGCGCCCAAAGGGCGCGGAGTGGGGTCAAGGGGCACTGCCCCTTGTTAGACGTTGCCTTGAGCCATCATGGCGTCGGCGACTTTCAGGAAACCGGCAATGTTCGCGCCGATGACGTAGTTCGTGGGCTTGTCGCCGTATTCCTTCGCGGCTTCGGCACACTTGGCAAAAATGTTCGCCATGATGCCCTTCAGCTTCTCGTCCACTTCGTCGAACGTCCAGCTCAGACGGGCGCTGTTCTGGCTCATCTCCAGCGCACTGGTGGCGACGCCGCCCGCGTTGGCCGCCTTGCCGGGGGCAAAGAGAACGCCGTTTTGCAGGAACAGTTCGGTCGCTTCCAGCGTGGAGGGCATGTTCGCACCCTCGCCCACCGCAAAGCAGCCGTTGGCGATCAGCGCTTTCGCGCCTTCCGCGTCCAGCTCGTTCTGGGTGGCGCAGGGCAGGGCCACGTCGCAGGGGATGGCCCAGATACCGCGGCAGCCCTCGTGGTACTCCGCGCCGGGAACGCGGGCGGCGTATTCCTTGATGCGGCCGCGCTCCACTTCCTTGATCTGCTTGACCATGTCCAGCTTGATGCCGTCCTTGTCGTAGACGTAGCCGTTGGAGTCGCTCATGGCGACGACCTTCGCGCCCATCTGGGTGGCCTTTTCACAGGCGTAGATGGCCACGTTGCCGCTGCCGCTGACCACCACGGTCTGGCCGGACAGGGCCTTGCCGTTGGCTTCCAGCATGTTCTTGACAAAGTAGCACAGGCCGTAGCCGGTGGCCTGCGTGCGGGCCAGACTGCCGCCGTAGGACAGACCCTTGCCGGTCAGCACGCCCTCGTACAGGCCGGTCAGACGCTTGTACTGGCCGTAGAGATAACCGATCTCCCGGCCGCCCACGCCGATGTCGCCGGCGGGCACGTCCGTGTCCGCGCCGATGTGACGGTACAGCTCGGTCATCAGGCTCTGGCAGAAGGCCATGACCTCCCGGTCGCTTTTGCCCTTGGGGTCAAAGTCGCTGCCGCCCTTGCCGCCGCCGATTGGCAGGCCGGTCAGGCTGTTCTTCAAAACCTGCTCAAAGCCGAGGAATTTCAGAATGGACAGGTTGACGCTGGGATGGAACCGCAGACCGCCCTTGTAGGGGCCGATGGCGCTGTTGAACTGCACCCGGTAGCCCCGGTTCACCTGCACCTTGCCCTGATCGTCCACCCAGGGGATGCGGAAAAGAATGACCCGCTCCGGCTCCACGAACCGTTCCAGCAGACCGGCCTTTTCATACTCGGGATGCTTGTCAAACACGGGGGAAATGCTTTCCAAAATTTCCGTGGCCGCCTGCAAAAATTCGCTTTCGTTGGCGTTGCGCTGCTTCAGCCCTTCCAAAACGCGGGAAGTATAAGCGTTCATATAGAATACCCCTTTCTCTTGTCATGGGCGCATCGTCCGGCCGGTTCAGGCCGCGCCGCTTTGCGCCGTCCCATGAATCTCCGTCATTATATCACAAACCCGGGGCGCGTTATGCGCTCCGGGTGCATTTGGTTTGTATTTTTTTGCGGCCTTACCGGGACAGGGGAACGGTGAAGGCGTGCTCGGGATCCTGCTCCATCAGGCCCTCGTGGTGGGAGATGACCAGCGTTTTGGCCTGAGCCAGCTCTTCCTCGGTGAGCATGGAAACATACTGGCCCTTGTATTCCGCCGTCCAGTAACAGCCGTAGCCCAAAAGGCCCTCGGCCACGCTGCCGGTGTTGGCGGAATGGCCGATCACATCGTTGGAGATGGGGTCGCCGTTTTCGTCGCCCAGCTCAAAGTCCAGATACCCCAGATGGCTGCCGGGAAGATACCATAGACGCATCCCCTCGGGCTGAAGATCCAGACGGACGATCTCGCAGTCCGTGCCGTCTCCGAAGGAGACCTTGCCGGGCAGATCGCTCAAAGGCACGGCGGTGCGGACGTAGTGAAGCTCCTCCCGGTCGTCCACGGAAAGCATGGGCGTCAGCGTCAGGGAAGCGCTGTTTTCCCCGCCGAAGAACCACACATCGTTTTCCACCCATTCGGGACGGGTCTTGCTGGCGTTGCCGGGCGTCCGCTCTCCGAAGGAATAGGTGGTAAGCCGGCTTCCCTGATCGTCGGTCAGATACAGGGGGAAAACGGCGCTGAGATCGTCCGTGCATTCCGAGCGGATGACCATCCGATTGCCGAAGGGGGTGAAGGCCACCCGGTCGATGACCATGTGGTAGCTTCGTTCCGCTTCGCCCGCCCAGGGGTTGTAGGTCAGCTGCAGTTCCGTCCCCGGCGTATAGGCCACGGTGGGGTCCTCCGCATGGCTGCGGTCGATGGTCACGACCGTGCCGCCTGCATACTGCATGGACGACTGATCCCACTGCGCGCCGAAGATCAGTTCTTCGCCGTCCTGAATGGGTTCCGCCAGCGAAACGGCGTAAAGACAGTACAGACTTTTGTCGTCAATGGGGTGCCCTTCCTGATAAAGAACGTCCTGTACACCCCAGCGCCCGGTGGAGCGCCGCTGGAACATCGGCTCCGGCATTCCCCACGTGCGGAGGAAATCCAGATCGGCTTCGTATTGGATGGGCTCGTCCTGAGACAGACGGTAGTAAAGCACCATCACGTCGTCGGTCAGGGTGACGTTTTCCAAATCCACGCGCATTTTGCGTTGGCCGTTTTTGGTGATGTAGCTTTCTACCTCGTAGCTCAGGGAAAGCCGTCCCGTTACGCCCTTGACGGCGTCGCCGTTTTTGAGAAAATTCCCTTCAAAGCCGTCGAAGTAACCGATAGGTTCCCCGTCGCCGAGGGTCACATGGACGGAGGGGAGCGTCTCTTCCGCCAGTGCGGCGGGCAGAAGCAGCAGGGTCAGCAAAGCAACCGTCAAAAGCAGCATCCACAGTTTCCGGGTCGTTTGATATTTCATTTGGAGGAACCTCCTTGTTGATTTTCGTCCGCTGCTTCCCGCAAAGGAACCATGACCTGTGCGATGGTTCCGGCCCCCGGCCGGTAAAATTCCAGCTTCATTTCGCCGGTCAGGGTGTCGAACGCGCGGTAGGTGCAGGAATAGGTGGTTTGGTCATCATCCCCGAAAACGCCCCGTCCCATGACCGATTCCGGCACGGGCTCGCCGTTTTCGTCCAGCCAGTTCACCCAGACATTGCCGTTGTAGAGGTGTACCCGGGTCTTCATGCTGGCGCTTTCCGTGGCGGCGTATTCGTAGGTCACGTAGGTGGCGATGGGGCTTTGCACCACGGTCAGCCCGGTCAATTCCAGCTCGCCGTCCGCAAAGACAACGGGAGTATCCGCAGTGTAGATTTTGCCCCGTTCGGTCACGTTGACCTCCAGGTCCAGCGTACCGAAGCTGCGGCTCTGTTTCCAGTCCTCGCTGTACACCTCGTCGGTGAACAGGCGCAGGGAGGCCTTTCCGCTCTCCGACGCAAAGGACAGGTTGTAGAGCAGGTCGTCGCCGTCGTAATGTACCTCGACGGCCCGATCCAGCAGCGTTCCGTTTTCATCCACAGGCTCACAGTCGGCCCGAACCAGTTCCTTGCCCTGCACGGCCGCCGCCTGAGCGAAGGTTTCCGAGCCGTCGTCGGTCTGGTCGGGATGCTCCGGCCAGCTGCGGCTCCACGAAGCCTCGGCGTTGAAGTCCATGAGCAAAGCATCGCTTTCCGGGTGTACCCGGACGGAAAGGTACATCTGCCGCCCGTCGTGGACGGCTTCTTCCACCGTAAAGGATGCGTGCCGGGGCTGGCTGGCCGCCTGAAAGACGGAAGTCTGCACCAGATCCTTGGCTTCGGGCTGCAGATAGGCCCGAAGCTCCCGGCCCAGCGTGTCCAGCACGCCCAATCCGCTTAGGGCCGCCGCCGTTCCGGCCAGCAGACAGAGCGCCAGCGCCAGCACGGCCACGGGCCGCAGCCGGAAGGCCGGGCGGGGGGCGCTTTCCTGCCGCTCCAGCCGATCCACCGTATCACGGACGCGCCGGGAAAAGCTCTCCGGCACATCACCAAAAAGGGAATCCCAATCTTTCATCGTTCATTCCTCCGTCAGGAAGCGTTTTAATTGCCTGCGGCCGCGGCTCATGCGCGAAAGAACGGTGCCCTTGGGGCAGCGCAGCGCGGACGCGATCTCCTGTGTTGAAAAACCTTCCAGATAATGCAGCACGATGGGCAGACGCTCGTTTTCGGGCAGGCTCATGACCAGCTCTCGAAGCTCGCGCTGCTCCTGCGGCGGCGGGGCGCTTTCCTCCGGCAGGGTCTCCGTGGGAATTTCCCGCTTTCTGCGCCGGAGCACTTCGTGGCATTCGTTGACCAGAATACGCACGAGCCACGGCTTCAGCTTGTCCGGCTCCCGCAGGGAATCCGCCTTGCGCCATGCCTTTTCGATGGCCGACTGCACCGCGTCCTCCCGGTCGCTCTCATCGGAAAGCAGGCCGCACGCCACATGATACAGCAGGGGCGTCCAATCGACGATCCTCTGCCCCAGCTCCTGTCTGTCCATTGTTTCGCCTCGTTTCTACGGGTTTTTCCGTCAGGCCTGACACTCTTAAGACGGAGAGGGAGAACGTTTGATTTCCTCTTTGCGGAAATTTCGTACAAAAAGTGTGGTTTTCCTCTGAAAGATTTGGTTTTTCTTGCCTTTTTTGTTCCTGAAAGTTATAATAAAATCTACGGGACTCATGGTATGGTTTCATTCAGAAATCAAAGAAAGGGGGGCATGGCGATGGACAATACGCCCAATTACGTCATCGAAATGCTGCACATCACCAAGGAATTTCCGGGCATTAAAGCCAATGATGATGTGACGCTGCAGCTGAAAAAAGGCGAGATCCATGCTTTGCTGGGAGAAAACGGAGCGGGCAAATCGACGCTGATGAGCGTCCTGTTCGGCCTGTATCAGCCGGAAGAAGGCGTCATCAAAAAAGACGGCGTAGAGGTGCAGATCAACGACCCCAACGACGCTACCGCTTTGCACATCGGCATGGTGCACCAGCATTTCAAGCTGATCGACGTGTTCACCGTGCTGGATAACATCATCCTCGGAGCGGAGGACACCAAAATGGGCTTCCTGCAGAAGAAGGCGGCCCGCAAAAAGGTGCAGGAGCTGTCCGAACGTTACGGCCTGAAGGTGGATCTGGACGCCAAGATCGAGGACATCACCGTGGGAATGCAGCAGCGCGTAGAAATTCTTAAGATGCTCTACCGCGACAATGAGGTGCTGATCTTCGACGAGCCTACCGCCGTGCTGACCCCTCAGGAGATCGAAGAACTGATGGAAATCATGCGGGGCCTGACCCGGGAGGGAAAGAGCATCCTGTTTATTTCCCATAAGCTGAACGAGATCATGGAGGTCTCCGATCGGGTGACCGTGCTGCGCAAGGGCCGCTACGTGGGCACCGTGGAGACCGCCAACACCACCAAGGAAGAACTGAGCCGCATGATGGTGGGCCGCCCCGTGCAGCTGGTGGTGGACAAGGACGAAGCCCATCCCGGCAAGCCCGTGCTGGAGGTGGAGCATCTGCATGTGCCCTCCAAGCTCTACAAGCGGGACGCAGTCAGCGACGTGAGCTTCACTGCCCGTGCCGGCGAGATCCTGTGCATCGCCGGGATCGACGGCAACGGCCAGACCGATCTGGTTTATGCCCTCACCGGGCTGGAAAAGCCCTCTCACGGCAAGATCACGCTGGAAGGCCACGACATCACCCATGCCTCCATCCGCAAGCACAGCGAGGCGGGCATGAGCCATATTCCCGAAGACCGGCACAAGCACGGCCTGATTCTGGACTTTACGCTGGAGCAGAACATGGTTTTGCAGCGCTTTGAGGAAAAGCAGTTCCAGAACCACGGCTTCATCCGCTTTGACGAGACCCGCAAGTACGCCGAAAAGCTGATCGAGCAGTACGACGTGCGCTCTGGTCAGGGCCCCATTACCAAGTGCCGCAGCATGTCCGGCGGCAACCAGCAGAAGGCCATCGTGGCCCGGGAGATCGACCGCAACCTGCCCCTGATCGTGGCGGTGCAGCCTACCCGCGGTCTGGACGTAGGCGCCATCGAGTACATTCACGGCCAGCTGGTGAAGCAGCGGGACGAGGGCAAGGCCGTGCTGCTGGTCTCGCTGGAGCTGGATGAGGTCATGAACCTTTCCGACCGCATTCTGGTCATGTACGAGGGCCAGATCGTGGGCGAATTTGATCCCAAGCAAGTCACCGTGGAGGAACTGGGCCTGTACATGGCCGGCGCCAAGCGGCAGGAGAAGGAGGCGGAGGCATGAAAAACTTTCTGCAAAAGGAAGGCACCCGCTCGGTGCTGGCTTCCCTGATCTCCATTCTGATCGGTCTGGTAGCGGGCAGCGTCCTGATCCTGATCGTGGGCCTGACCACCAAGGGCCTTGGCCTGCAAAGCGCATGGGAAGGCATCCGACTGGTGTTCTTCGGCCTGTTCTCTACGGGCCGCAACGCTTCCGGCGCGCTGACCTTCGGTTTTAACCCCTCCATCGTGGGCAATATGCTCTTCCGCGCTACGCCGGTGATCCTGACCGGCCTTTCCGTGGCGGTGGCGTTCAAGACGGGTCTGTTCAACATCGGCGCGCCCGGTCAGTATCTGGCCGGAACCACCGTCACCCTGCTGATCGCCCTGAGCGTCCCCACCGGCGTGGGCGAACTGGCGGCCTATCAGGCGGCGCAGGGCATCGTGCCCGCCGTCACCTATCCGACATGGTTCGTATGGATTCTGGCGTTCCTGGGCGGCGTGCTGGCGGGCGGACTTTGGGGCGCGATCCCCGGTCTGCTCAAGTCCCTGCTGAACATCAACGAGGTCATCGCCTGCATCATGACCAACTGGATCGCCGCCAATCTGGCCACGTGGGTCTTTGACGTGTCCAACCTGAAGAACGTCATTGAAAACACCAAGACCAGCTACATTTACAAGACCACGGCCAACGGCGTGGCCACCTCCAAAATGGGGCTGGAGCAGCTGTTCCCCGGCTCTCAGGTCAACGGCAGCATCCTGATCGCCATTGTGCTGGCGGTGATTGTGTACATCATCCTTTCCAAGACCACCTTCGGTTATCAGCTCAAGGCCTGCGGCTCCAACCGCTATGCGGCGCGCTATGCCGGCATCAAGGACAAGCGGAACATCGTGCTGTCCATGGCTATCGCCGGTTCGCTGGCGGGCGCGGCGGGTTCACTGTACTACCTCAGCGGCAACACCGAGTTCTTCTGGTCCACCTACCAGCAGCTGCCCGCCGTGGGCTTCAACGGCATCCCTGTAGCCCTGCTGGCTTCCAACCATCCCATCGGCGTGATCTTCGCGGGCATGTTCATGTCCATGCTGGATATTGCCGGCCTGCAGCTGACCAACCTGACCGCGTACAACGAATACATCACGGACGTCATCATTGCCGTGATCGTGTATCTGGCCGCGTTCTCGCTGGTGATCCGCATGTGGCTGTCCGGCAGCGGCAAGCGCCGCCGTCACCGGGAGGAAAAGATCATTCCCGCGACCCAGGAGACCAACAACAGTGAAAACATCGACCGGCCTGCCGGAGATGGGAAGGAGGCGGCGGAGAAATGAGCTTTCTGATTCGTCAGACCCTGATCTACGCGGTTCCCCTGATGATCGTAGCGCTGGCGGGCATTTTTGCCGAGCGCAGCGGCATCATCAATCTGGCGCTGGAGGGCATTATGATCTTCGGCGCGTTCATCGGCGTTTTGTTTGTGCGTCTGGTACAGCAGTGGGGCTGGTTTGACGCGGCCATGGCCGCCAAGGACTGGCCGGCGCTGCAAGGGTTTATGGTGCTGGCCATGGCGGTGGCGGCGCTGTTCGGGGCGCTGTTCTCGCTGCTATTGGCCTTTGCCGCCATCAATCTGAAGGCGGACCAGACCATCGGCGGCACGGCCCTGAACCTGATGGCCCCCGCGCTGGTGCTGTTCTTCATCCGCCTGCTGGCCAACCAGAACACCCTGCAGATGTACACCGGCGACTCCGCCAGCTGGTTCATGATCAAAAAGACCATGCTGGGTTACGCCAAGACCGACAAGCTGGGCTTTCTGGCGGAGACCTTCCTGAACAAGGTTTATCTGGCCACCTACCTATGCATTCTCATCTACGTCATTCTGGCGGTGATCCTGTACAAGACCCGCTTTGGCCTGCGGCTGCGCTCCTGCGGTGAAAATCCTCAGGCGGCGGACAGTCTGGGCATCAACGTGGTGAAAATGCGCTATGCGGGCGTGACCATTTCCGGCGCGCTGGCTGGCTTGGGCGGCTTTGTCTACGCCATGACCACGGCAAACTGCTCCGCCAACGGCGACGTAGCGGGCTTCGGCTTCCTGGCGTTGGCCGTGATGATCTTCGGCAACTGGAAGCCTCTGAACGTGGCGGGCGCGGCGCTGCTGTTCGGCCTGTTCAAGTGCGTGGCCGCCAGCTATGCCAGTCTGGACCTGAACGGCGACGGCATCTTCCTGCTGAAGGAAATCGGGATCAACATCAACTTCTATCGGATTCTGCCGTACTTGATCACGTTGATCGTACTGGCTTTCACCTCCAAGAGTTCCCGTGCGCCCAAGGCCGAAGGCATCCCCTACGACAAGGGCTCCCGGTAGGGGTAGTACCCCTGCACCCCGGACTGCGCGCTGCAGGCGCGCAGGGTGCTTGAGGAAAAGCAAGCTGGTCGGGGTTTTACCGCCGTGGCACGACGGGTGCCACGGCTCGCGGGTCTGGTGTGATTTCCCGCCAGTTGGCGCCCGGCGACAGGCCTCGCGGCTGGCCATCCATCAAGGCTCAATGAAGCAGTGGCAGAGCGACAATCTGCCCTCATGACCGACACACGTTATGATACGTTTACGCCGGGTGGGCGTTTCAATGAAAAACATGATCCTCCGGTCGAACGGTGGATCATGTTTTTTCATTTGGCAAGGGAGGGGAGACCCCATGAAGAAGTATTGGTTTCCGGCGGTGATTCTGGCCGTGTTTGAAACGGTCGCCGTCACCCTGACCCTGACGAAGCACAATCTATTCTATCTGTTCAATTTCAGCTATATCGGAATTTCCCTTGCACTGGGGCTGGTATTGTTTATTCGGCAGTACAAGCACGCGCGCCGGGTGACACAGCTGCTGGTGGGACTGTATATGTTGGTCTATCTGGGTCTGATCGACCGGGAAAACATGCAGATCGAGGGATTCTGGTATTATCTGTTCACAGGCGTATTCGAGGCGGCCACCATTCACTATGTCGTTGCGAAAATTTTCGGGCCGCTGCTGTTTGGCCGGGGCTGGTGCGGTTATGCCTGCTGGACGGCCATGGTGCTGGATTTCCTGCCCTACAAGGTTCCCCGTCAACCGAGAAAGAAAATCGGCTGGCTTCGGTACGTTTTCTTTGCGGCCTCGCTGGCCTTTGTGGGCGGGCTGTTCCTGCTTCAGGTTCCCGATAAGGAAAACGTGATGTTCTGGGCCTTTATCGTGGGCAATCTGCTGTACTATGCGCTGGGGGTCTGGTTGGCCTTTCTGTTTCAGGACAACCGGGCTTTCTGCAAGTACTTATGCCCTGTGACGGTCTTCCTGAAGCCCATGAGCTATTTTTCCCTGATTCGGGTTCAGTGCGACCACAGCAAGTGCGTTTCCTGCGGAAAGTGCAAAAAGGTATGTCCCATGGACGTGGATATGACAGACAATTCCCGCAAGCGGAAAAACGGTACAGAGTGCATTCTGTGTTTTGAATGCGCCAAGGCCTGTCCGAAGAAAGCATTGTAAAGAACTATAGGCTCAAAGGAACGCTGCCTTCCGTGAAAAGGCGGCGTTTCTTTATTTTGGAAGTAGAGGAAGGGCAAAGGAGAGCTATGGGGGAACGGCATGGGTGACGCATAACGCTTCATGGGAGCGTTTTTTGCATCATGGGGGATTGACACGCTCTCTGATGTGGGAGCGGGGGGTGATAGGGGAGACTCGGAGTTTGGGCGAACAGGCACGGTAGTGTGAATCGCGTGATGGCTGTTCTGAGGAAAGCCTCATGCTTGTACCGATGTACGTCAACTTTGCTGGAGGCAGTCCCCAGCGGGGGCTGACGCGCCGACTCCGGCGCGGGTGGTGGGGCTGCCGCCCCCGAGGGGAGAAGTCCTTTCTTTCGAAGCGAAAGAAAGTACCAAAGAAAGCAGGCGGCACGGCGACTCCAGAGGCGGCCCGCCCCGCTGCGCGTTATTCGCAAATATCGGCGTTCCGGGCACTGCCGTGCCCGGCTCTTGTATTTGCTCAGGCCTGCCAGTCGCTAACTGCCTACGGCAGTTGTGCCCACTGGGCACGCGCTCCCTCTCGGCCCAAGCTTCGGTCTGCGGGAGCCGAACGGTTGGATGCCCCGAATTTATTCGGGGCATCCAATTCCGGCCCTTAGGCCGGAACAGTCTGACCACGTTCCGTGGGCAGACTGCCCTCAGGGGCTGTCCTC
>ERZ772883.287-NODE-287-length-57280-cov-4.162674_pt1 | contig 57280 bp, 50 predicted proteins | sample MGYA00580575_ERZ772883 | MGnify/ENA primary metagenome ERZ772883 (study PRJEB29015, sample SAMEA2737666) | human gut metagenome | biome: human gut; feature: human-associated habitat; material: faeces | place: China | collected 2012 ... | reverse complement strand
CGGAGCTTGAACGAGTGCGTGCTCGTGCGTCTTGCTTCGCAAGCCGTTCCCTCGCCTGTCTCAATTGGCTTATCAAACACTGCGGCGCGGCTATTGAAAGCATGATTAAATAGGGCGGATAGTATTTATATTTTAGCATGAGCGGGGAACGGTATATTCGTGTAAATAAATTCGGGGTCACGAAGTATGAGTTATATCGTAGAGACTAGTATTCTTTTCTGCCGTTTTATAACGAGTTACGACTGTATTGTTTTGATGACGTAAAATTTAGTTTAAAATGGGAAACCCCCAGAGCACCGGAAGCTCTGGGGGTGATGGGGAACTGATTTGCCGTCGCCCGCACAAGCGGCGGCAATCGAGAAGTTGTTTTGTTTTTTATCCGTTCAGAACACTTTTACGGTTCAGTTCTGCCGGAGGTCGAACTGCTTACTGCCGCCACTGACATGACGACTGCCAATACCAAGATGATTCCTAATGCCTGTAATACCATTTTGTTGTCCTCCTTAACCGTTTCGTAGTTTCTCTTTCCTACGATACATAGTATATACCGAACATGGGGCTAAAGCCACCACAAAACGATTACAGTTGAATACAAAATGGTTACAAAGAAAGATTAAATTGTAACATTTCTGTAACAATTTCAGGCGAATTTGTCAACTTGTCAGCTCGATGAGGTCTTTTATGCTCAGCTCCGGCTGCAAAGCGCGGTTTACGGCGAGCGAGAGCAGTCCCGAACAGCGCTCGATAAGCAGGTCTATCTCTTTCGGTGTGACCATCATTTTTGCGTCCTCGGCAGGTTCATTTGTGTTATTACCCGACACATCACGGGCGAGCGTGTGCGCATCAACGACCGTCGGAACGCCCACGGATATGACCGGGACGCCGAGCGTTTTTCGGCTTATCTCGGCGCGGGAATTGCCGACACCCGAGCCTGGGATTATTCCGCTGTCAGATATCTGAACTGTGCTCCCGAGCCTGACGAGCTTGCGCGCGGCGAGTGCATCGACGACTATCACGGCGCAGGGCTTTATCACATTCACCGCGCCGAGCAGCAGCTCGCCTGTTTCGACTCCTGTCTGACCGAGCACTCCGGGGGCTATCGCCGCGACCGGGCGCAGCCTGCCGAGCCCCAGCTGCTCGCATAGCTCGCGCTTTAGGTGTCTTGTGACAAACACGCCGCCGATAAATTTGGGGCCGAGCGCATCGGGGGTTATATTCGTGTTGCCGAGCCCCGCGGCGAGCACCGTGCCCTCGGACGGGAGCAGGTGAGAGAGCTCCTGCGCCACGGCATCTATAAGCTCGTCGCTTATGCGCGAGGAGCGCGCGAACGACTGCGACTGCACGGTTATATATTCTCCGCGCGGCTTGCCCAATATTTCTTCGCCGCGCCTGTCCATGACTCGCAAGCGGGTTATTTCCGCGCCCGCGCTTTCAAAGCTCGTGCATTCCACGCCGTCGATTCTGCTGCCCTCGAGATTTTCGCGCACTTCGAGCGCAAGGTCTGTTCTGAAGTTCATTTTTTCGTCTCCGTTTCGCTTTCGCAGGGGTGCGAAAGGCAAAAATTTTTTCTTTTTCTCTTGCATTTTGGCAAAGTCTATGATAAGATTATTAACTGTATGATGAAGGAGGTGCAAAAATGCCTAATATCAAGTCAGCTAAGAAGCGTGTCATCGTCAACAAGACAAAGGCCGCCCGCAACAAGTCCCGCAATTCAGCCCTTAAGACTGCCATAAAGAAGGCTCACACTGCTGCTGAGACCAACGCGGCAGATAAGAAGGAAGTTGTCACCGCAGCTATAAAGAAGGTCGATCAGGCAGCCGCCAAGGGCCTTATTCATAAGAACAATGCTGCTCGCAAGAAGTCCGCTCTTGCAAAGCTTCTCAACGAGGCGTAAGATTGCAAACAAACGATTAACGGTTCTGGCTTTTGCCATGACCGTTAATTTTTTTATTTTACTCTTTTCGCGATTTTTCTTTTTGATGCGGCATAATATCCGTTTGTAAATTTTTATCGTATGGTTTGACTTTTGCCTGCGTTTGGCGTATAATCATAATCGATAAGAATCAAACAGGAGGTGAGACCATGGACAAAGCTAAGAAGATAATCAAGATCGTCGCTATCATCATCGCTGTTGCCGCCGCTGTTGTCGGTATAGCGTTTGCCGTCAAGAAGATCATAGACAAGAAGAAGGCTGCTGCTGACGAGCCGGAGAATTATGTCTCCTGCTCCTGCTGCGATACCTGCGCACCCGCAGCCAACTAATTTTTTGAAAAAATTTCACCTGCTATACGCTATTGTGTATGGCAGGTGACTTTTTCTTATTTTTCCTTTGGTCTCGCAACAAATGACGCGATAAGACCGCAGAGCACCGCCGCGGTTATACCCGCGCTCGATGCGGTCAGAGGACCCGTCAGGATGCCGAGCGCGCCCTTTTCGGCGATAGCCTCCTTGACACCTTTTACCATGGCGAAGCCGAAGCCCGTCAGCGGAACCGTCGCCCCCGCGCCCGCCCATTTTGCGAGCGGAGCATAGACTCCGACCGCACCGAGCACGACTCCCGCCACGACGAAGCAGACGAGTATGCGCCCGGGTGTGAGCTTTGTCAGATCCATTATTATCTGACCCACCGCGCATATCGCGCCGCCGACCGCGAACGCCTTGAGAAAGCTGAGAAATATATCCATATCATCACCCGAAAGTATTTTTTCAAATCTATTTTTTCCCCGCGGCGCGGCTATATTCACGCCTTTTGTATCGGGGAAAAATACACACTGTGAAATTAATAAAATTTTTACAGATAAAGTATTGACAAACGGCGATAATATTAATAATATCTATACTATAAGAGGCACGGAAATTAATTCCGCTTTCCTCAAAACAAAAGGTTGATTTTAAAATTATAGTATAAGGAGAAATAAAAATGTCAACTTTTGAAAGAGTCCAGAAAATCATTTGCGAGCAGCTCGAGATAGACAGCCATCTTGTTACCGAGGATGCATCTATTTCCGGAGATCTCGGCGCAGACAGCCTTGATCTTGTCGATCTCTCTATGTCCATCGAAGAGGAATTCAACCTCGAAGTTCCCGACGATGTTCTCGATCATGTCAGAACTGTCGGCGATATCGTTAAGTTCATCGAGGACAACGCGTAAATATAATCAATAACAAAGGGGCTGTTTTGTATTGGATTCAATATGAAACAGCCCCTTTTGCCGCAACGGAGGGATATAAAATGATACTGAAGAATGCGGATATTTTCGATTCCGAGTTTGCTCTGCGCTGCGCGGATGTGCGCGTTGAGGACGGCAAAATAGCTGAAATAGGCGAAAATTTAAACGGCGGGGAGGAGCACGATCTTTCCGGATGCGTTATCCTGCCCGGCTTTATCGACATACATATCCACGGCTGCGGGGGAGCGGATTTCTCCGACGCTCAGCCGCATACGCTCGAAACCATGTCGCGGACTCTCGCGAGTTTCGGCGTAACTTCGTTCTGCCCCGCGTCGATGACTCTGCCATATGACAGGATAGAAAAGGCGTTTGAGAATGCGGCGGGATATCTCGGCAAGGAGTGCGGCGCATATATCCACGGCATCAATATGGAGGGACCGTTCCTCTCATATGCAAAGCGCGGCGCGCAGAATCCTGAATATCTGCATGAGCCGGACATAGACGAGCTCAAAAAGCTCGATAAAATCTGCAAAATAAGACTTGTGTCGCTGGCGCCCGAGCTTCCGGGAGCTATAGAATTTGCGCACGAGGCGTCGAAGATATGCACGGTGTCCGCCGCGCACACCGCCGCGACATTTGAGCAGGCGGAGCTCGGCTACAAAAACGGAATAACCCACACGACGCATCTCTTGAACGGCATGGATCCGATATATAACCGCAAGCCCGGCGCGGCAGTCGCGGCGCTCAGAGCCGAAAACGCCACGGCGGAGCTGATAAGCGACGGGATGCATATCCACCCGGCGTATCTCGCCCTGCTCTATAAAATACTCGGCGAGGATAGGAGCGTCGCGGTCAGCGACTCCATGTGCGCCTCGGGTCTCGGCGACGGTGAATATGAGCTCGGCGGCACGACAGTGTATGTAAAAGACGGCAAGGCTCTGCTCGCCGACGGTACGATAGCCGCGAGCACGACGAATATTTTTGCTGAGTTCAGGAATATAATCAGCTTCGGCGTGCCAGTCCGCCAGGCTGTGAAGTCCTGCACGATAAATCCCGCCCGCGCTATAGGCGTCGACGATGTGACGGGCAGTATAGCAGTCGGCAAGCGCGCTGATTTCACTGTTCTTTCGTCCGATTTGAAAGAGCTCGAGTGCGTCTATATAAAGGGAAAAAGGATATAAAAAAGTATGCAAATCGCCGCTTGTGTGGTATAATATAGTATCTTAGACTCAAAGCTCGGAGGCTGAACATGAACTTTCTTGTTATTGACGGCAACAGCATATTGAACCGCGCGTTTTACGGCATAAAGGTGCTCACGACGAAGGACGGCAGATTCACCAACGCCATCTACGGCTTTATGAATATCTTCCTGCGCCTCAAGGATGAGTGCCAGCCGCAGGCGGTGGCGGTCGCTTTTGATGTCAAACAGCCGACTTTCCGACATGAGATGTACGGCGGCTACAAAGCGACAAGAAAGGGTATGCCCGATGAGCTCGCGCAGCAGATGCCCGTGCTCAAGGAGCTGCTTGAGGCGATGGGCGTGCCGATAGTCGAGAAGCCCGGATACGAGGCGGACGATATCCTCGGCACTCTTGCGCGCCACAGCGGTGACGCAGTCTGCACGATAGCCACTGGCGACAGAGACAGCCTGCAATTGGTCTCCGACAGCGTCAATGTTCTGCTCGCCGCGACGAAGATGGGCAGACCTGTGACCGACAGATACACGCCCGAGGCAGTGCGCGAAAAATACGGCGTTGAGCCGATAAAGCTCATTGATATAAAAGCCCTCATGGGCGACAGCTCGGACAATATCCCCGGCGTTGCGGGAATCGGCGAAAAGACTGCCGGCGATTTGATAGCCCGCTTCGGCTCGATAGAATATATCTACGACAATATCGACACGATAGACATCAAACCCGGCGTGCGGGACAAGCTGAAAAAAGACAGGGACATGGCGTTTTTGAGCAAAAAGCTCGGCACGATAAACTGCGATATCCCGATCGACAATAACCCGCAGAGCTATATTCTCAGAGCGCCCGACAATTTCAAGGTCACGAGAATGCTCGCGGATCTCGAGATGTTCAAGCTCATCGACCGCCTCGGGCTCGAGATATCAAACACAGCCTCTGAGCCGCAAAAAGAGGAGAAGCCCGTCCCGGTCTGCGCCGAGGATGATTTCGGCCAGCTGATGACGCGCCTTAAATCTGACGGCGAGAGCTATTTTCTCTGGGACGGCGAAAAGTGCCGTTTCGATCTCGGGGACAAAGTGCTCGTGTGCGACTGCGAAAACGAGAATTTTTATCCATTTTTTATAAAGCTGCTCGAAGATAAAAATATAAAAAAATACACGGCGGACATAAAGTCGCTCTATTCGTTCGCGCAGGGCTGTTCGGCTCAGTGCAGGAATATGTGCGGCGACCTGGAGCTTGAGGGCTATGTCCTCAACCCATCCGCCTCGTCCTATGACGCGCTGCGCCTTGTAGGCGAATATTCAGCTGCAGTGCCGGTTGAAAACGGCGACGAAAACGACTGCGCCGCCGCGTCGCTGAGAAGATTATTTGCGGCGATGGACAAAAAAATTGAGGAAAACGGACAGCAGAAGCTGCTTCATGACATCGAGCTTCCGCTCGCGCATGTGCTCTCTTCAATGGAGCAGACGGGCTTCGCTGTTGACCGCGACGGAATCGCGGAATTCGGCAAACAGCTCGGCGGGAGGATAGCCGAAATCGAGCAGGAGATATACGCTCTAGTTGGCTACGAGTTCAATCTGAACTCGCCCAAGCAGCTCGGCGAAGCGCTGTTTGAAAAGCTCAAGCTGCCCGCGAGAAAAAAGACAAAAAGCGGATATTCGACCGACGCGCAGGTGCTCGAATCGCTCGAAAACAAGCACCCCGCGGTGCGCGATATACTCGAATACAGAACGCTTTCAAAGCTCAGGTCGACCTACTGCGACGGACTGCTCAAGGTTATCGGCGAGGACGGGCGTATCCGCTCGACTCTGAATCAGACCGAGACGAGAACGGGCAGAATCTCATCGACCGAGCCGAATCTTCAGAATATCCCCGTGCGCTCTCCGCTCGGGCGCGAGATGCGGAAATTCTTTGTCGCGCGGGACGGATATGTGCTCGTTGACGCGGACTATTCGCAGATTGAGCTTCGCGTTCTCGCCCATATTTCGGGCGACCAAAACATGATAAAGGCGTTCAACGATAACACGGATATCCACACTGTGACCGCGTCCGAGGTCTTTGATATGCCGCCGCAGCTTGTCACTCCGATAATGAGAAGCCGCGCGAAAGCGGTCAATTTCGGCATAGTATACGGCATCGGCGCGTTCTCGCTCGCCAAAGATATCGGAGTCAGCCGCAGCGAGGCGGATGAGTATATAAAAGGCTATCTCAGGCACTATTCAGGCGTTGACAAATATATGCACGACGTGGTCGAAAAGGCGAAGAAAGACGGCTACGCCGAGACAATGTTTGCGCGACGCAGATATCTGCCGGAGCTCACCGCATCGAACGCCAACACCCGCGCGTTCGGCGAGCGCGTGGCGCGCAATATGCCCATTCAGGGCACGGCGGCGGATATAATCAAGATAGCGATGATAAGAGTTTACGAACGCCTTGAACGCGAGAATCTGGCGGCGAAGCTGATAATGCAGGTGCACGATGAGCTGATAGTCGAAGCGCCGGAGAACGAAAAAGAGCGCGTGAGCGCCCTGCTCAAAGAGGAAATGGAAAACGCTGTTAAGCTCTCCGTGGCGCTCACTGCGGATGTCCATTCCGGGCGCACCTGGTATGACGCGAAAGGCTGATAAACGGAGGCAAATATGAATCTGGTTTTTGTTTGTACGGGCAACATCTGCCGCAGTCCGATGGCGGAGGGAATGTTCAAAAAACTGCTCGAAGAAAAAGGGGAGAGCGGTATAGACTGCTCGAGCGCGGGACTTGCGACCTTTGACGGACGCCCAGCGAGCGACAACGCGCAGGCGGTCGCCCTCGAATACGGAGTCGATATCTCGGAGCATAAATCTCGTATGCTGACCCGCAGCATCGTGCGCAAGGCAGATCTGATAGTCTGCATGACCGATGAGCAGTATGAGATGCTCAACCGCATGATTCCCGACGAGAGACTCTATGTGCTCGCCGGCGGAGTTGACGACCCCTACGGATGCGATATCGAAGTTTACCGCGAGTGTGCGAAGAAGATAAACGGCGCGCTGACGGAGCTTTATGAAAAGATAAAGAGCGGGAGCTGATCGGTATTTTTGAAGTTGAAACGGTCCCGATGACGGAAAAATATATAGGCGGCGTCGTGTCGCTCGAGCGCGAATGTTTTTCGCATCCGTGGAGCGAGAAGTCGCTTCGGGAAGAGCTTGATAACGATCAGGCTCATTTTCTCTGCGCGGTTGCCGACGGTTTTATTGCCGGATATATCGGCGTGCAGGAGATAGTGGGTGAGGCGTATATAACCAATGTCGCCGTGTCCGAAAAATTCCGCCGCCGCGGGATAGCGGAAAAGCTGCTCGAAGAGGCGGAGCGCGGCGCAACAAAACGCGGCTGCGTGCTGATAACGCTCGAGGTCAGGGCTTCAAATGACCCGGCGAAGGCACTCTATAAAAAACGCGGCTTCAAAGAAGTCGGAACAAGAAAAAATTTTTATTCCGATCCGCGCGAGGATGCGGAGATAATGACAAAGTTTTTTGACAGATGAGGGTGAGCGAAATGAAGATACTTGCAATCGAATCCTCCTGCGACGAGACCGCTGCGGCGGTCGTCGAGGACGGCAGGCGCGTTATTTCAAGCGTCATAGCGTCGCAGGTAAAGGAACACATACTCTACGGAGGAGTCGTGCCGGAGATAGCGTCAAGGCGCCATGCGGAGGCGATATCCGGCGTTGTCGGCGAAGCGCTCGACAGGGCGGAGATGAATGTCGGTGATGTTGACGCTATAGCCGTCACATATGCGCCCGGGCTTATCGGCGCGCTGTTAGTCGGCGTGAATTTTGCAAAGGGACTCGCGTTTTCCGCGAACAAACCGCTCGTGCCCGTGCATCATCTGCGCTCGCATATCGCGGCGAACTATATAACCCACCCCGACCTTGAGCCGCCGTTTCTCGCGCTCGTCGTGTCCGGCGGTCACAGCCACATAATCGAGGTGCGCGACTACACGGATTTTCATATCATCGGCAGAACGCGCGACGACGCGGCAGGCGAGGCGATGGACAAGGCGGCGCGCGCCATGGGGCTCGATTATCCCGGCGGCGTGAACCTCGACAGAGTGTCCAAGGACGGCGACCCGAAGAGCTACAAGCTCCCGCGTCCGCATGTTGACGGAAGCGAATATGATTTCAGCTTTTCCGGACTCAAGACTGCTGCCGTCAATATTATCCACAACGCAAAGCAAAAGGGCGAGGAGATAAGCGTGCCCGATCTCGGCGCGTCGTATATCGAGGCGGTCGTCAGATGCCTGCGCGAAAACACCGAAAAAGCGGCGCTGAACTTCGGCTTCGACAAGATAGTTCTGGCGGGCGGAGTGTCCGCAAACTCGCGCCTGAGAGCGGAAATGACCGATATCTGCAAGGCTCATTCATGGTCGCTGTTCATGCCCGAGCTGTCGCTTTGCGGCGACAATGCGGCAATGGTCGGCGCCCAGGGCTACTATGAATTCAAGGCGGGAAACATAGCCCCGCTGACCCTCAATGCACGAGCTTCGATGCCTATTGATGAAATTGATAAATTTTTATCAAAAAAGGTCTGAAAGTTAACAGTTTCGTCATTGAAAAACCGAGTTTATTGGGGTATAATACATACTGGGTAAAGATGGTACCTTTCTTAATAGATTAGACGAAAGGAGTCAAATATCATGAAACATTTGACACAGAACAAGACAGTGATCGACTGGATCGAAGAGAAGATAGCTCTTGTATCTCCCGATGAAGTCATGTGGATCGACGGCAGCGAGGAGCAGCTTGACGCTCTGCGCGCCAAGGCATGCGAGACCGGCGAGATGACCAAGCTCAACGAGGATCTCCTCCCCGGATGCCTGCTTCACAGAACCAAGCCCAACGATGTTGCGCGTGTTGAGAACCGCACATTCATCTGCGCCGAGAGCGCGGATCAGGCAGGTCCGACCAACAACTGGATGGATCCCGCTGAGGCTTATAAGATGCTCTATGATATAGCCAGAGACAGCTATAAGGGCAGAACAATGTATATTATCCCTTATTCGATGGGTCCTGTCGGCTCTCCGTTCTCGAAGATCGGCGTTGAGCTGACTGATTCCATCTATGTCGTTCTCAACATGGCTATCATGACGAGAATCGGCAAGAAGGTTATGGATACTCTGGGCGACAGCAACGACTGGGTTCGCGGACTGCACTGCAGCTGCGACATCGACCCCGAGAAGCGTTATATCTGCCAGTTCCCGCAGGATAACACCATCATCTCCGTCAACTCCGCTTACGGCGGAAACGTCCTCCTCGGCAAGAAGTGCTTTGCTCTTCGTATAGCCTCTTATCAGGGCTGGAAAGAGAGCTGGCAGGCTGAGCATATGCTTATCCTCGGCCTCGAGAATCCGAAGGGCGAAGTCAAATATATCTGCGCGGCATTCCCGTCCGCCTGCGGCAAGACCAACCTTGCCATGCTTATCCCGCCCGAGGGATACAGAAACAAGGGCTACAAGATCTGGTGCGTCGGCGACGACATCTCCTGGATCAGAAAGGGTCCCGACGGCAGACTTTATGCTATCAACCCCGAGAACGGTTTCTTCGGCGTTGCCCCCGGCACGAACGAGAAGTCCAATCCCAACGCGCTTGCCGCGACAAGAAAGAATACCATTTTCACAAACGTTGCGCTTAACCTTGACAACAACACCGTCTGGTGGGAAGGCCTCGACAAGAATCCGCCCGAGAACGCCATCGACTGGCAGGGCAGACCGTGGAACGGCAAGACGAGCGAGGAAAAGGGCGCTCATCCGAACAGCCGCTTCACCGCTCCCGCTGTCAACTGCCCGTGCATCAGCTCCGAGTTTGAGAATCCGGCAGGCGTTCCGATCTCCGCTATCGTCTTCGGCGGCAGAAGAGCTAAGCTCGCTCCGCTGGTCTATCAGTCAAGAAGCTGGAATCACGGCGTGTTCGTCGGCTCGATAATGGCTTCCGAGACCACCGCAGCAGCAGCCGGCGCAGTCGGCGTTGTCCGCCGCGATCCCATGGCTATGCTTCCGTTCTGCGGCTACAACATGGCTGATTACTGGCAGCACTGGATTGACATCGGCGCAGGCCTCGACGAGGATAAGGCTCCGAAGATCTTCAACGTCAACTGGTTCCGTAAGGACGACGACGGCAACTTCCTGTGGCCCGGCTTCGGCGACAACATGCGCGTGCTTGAGTGGATAATCAAGCGCTGCGAGGGCAAGGTCGACGCAGAGGAGACCGCTATCGGCTTCGTGCCCAAGGCTGAGGACATCAACCTTGAGGGCATCGAGGACGAGGTCAGCGAGGATCAGCTCAAGGAAATCCTGAGCGTTGACAACTCCCTCTGGGAGGACGAGGCAAAGGGCATCGAGGAGTTCTACGCTAAGTTCGGCGACAGACTTCCCAAGGCTCTGAGTGACGAGCTCAACACCCTCAAGGCTAATCTTGAGAAATAATTAAATAAAATTGCGGCAGACAGGTTTTGTGCTTGTCTGCCGCTTTTTTATTTCGAACCGCGCTTTTACCCGGGAATTGCAGCGCAAATTGTAGGGACAGCCCTTGCGGCTGTCCGATATCGGCGCAGCCGATACGAAGCCGCGATAACTCAAGTCGCTGAATGTCAGATAATTTTTTGTGCGCTGTCGGCGTAGTTTCTTATATTTATTTACTTCAATATTTTAATTTATCGCAAAAAACAACAGCCGTGATTCTCAACGAACCACGGCTGCTGATATTTAATTTTGCTTACAGTGTCTCAAATCTCTTTACGCCCTTGCGCTTGAGCCTTGAAAAGGATATCACGGTTATTATTGCTATGACCGCCGTCGCGATCATCAGCGCGAACACATTCGGCAGCACCTGCACCGCGAACAGATAGACCGCGATGAGCACGATGATATACGCCCAGCCGAGGCACATCGCGAGCATGATGCCGAGACTCTGCTTGACTGCTCCGCTCTCACTGCTCCAGGTGAGGTTGGGCATCCTGATATTTACTCTGAGCCCCGAAACGGCGCATAGGAGCGTGAATATCTGCGGCAGTATAATCATGACCGTCGCGGTGAGAAGCTCCGGCTTGAGGGCAATACAGAAGCATATGCTGCATATCAGTGCGGGGACGGCGGTGAAGAGCATATGAAGCTTCAGCTTCGCTCTGAGAATCTGCCACGAGGTGACGGGGAGCGAACGGGCTATCCAGAGACTCTTGCCCTCGAGGGATATCGCGGGCGCGGTGAGTATATTCATCGAAGAGAGCAGGCATAAAAGTAAGCACGCGAAGGTCGGGGCATATTCCAGCAAATCCTCATCCATTCGGGTGACAACGCCGATAAACCAGTCGCTTTTTATCAGCGAGAAAACAGCGACGGCTATCATAAACAGCGCCCCGAGCGAGCAGTTGAGCATATAAGACGGGCTCGAGAGGAAGTGGTTTATCTCGCGGCGCAGAAGCGCGCGGTCGGTGCCCTGCTGCTTGACCGTCTTCTCTTTGTAGACTGTCTTTGCGGTCTTTCCGCTGCTCGTGACGAGCTTTAAGAATGTGCGCGACATTATGAGCCATGTCGCGGCGAGCAGAGCGAGAATGATGAGTGAAATTATAATTGTCGGCAGAACATCGCCCGCGAACGCCTTGCCGAAAATATAGAGCGGATAGGCGGACGTGCGCACCTTTGCGGCAACAGCCGCGCTGGTCGCAACGATGCCGGTGATTATCTCGTTCGCTCTGAAGTAGACATAGTAGTAGCCGCCGAGAAACGCTATTGAAACTATAACTGTTATAATGCTCTTGTTTTTCAATTTAACTGCGATTTTTGCAACGACCCAGCCGAGTATGCACGACAGTATAAGCACAAGAACAGTCACCATAACGGCCATTATAACGGCTGTTATGCCGGATATTCCGGGGTGCGCGGTTATGAAATACACGCCGACGGCGGGTATTACCACAACGCCCGAATACATCAGCCCCATGAGATAGACTCCGATGAGGCGCGCCGCCATGATATCGCGCACGGGAATGGGCATCGAGAGCAGAAGGTCGTTGTCCTTTGCGTCATAGAGGCTCGAATATGTGTTGAACACGCTGCCGAAAACGCCGAAAAGCGCAGCGGTAGCGCCCATAATGGCAAAATAGAGCCAGCTCATGCCGTAGGTTATCAGCGGGCGCATCGAATATGACATATAGCAGAACATTCCGCCGATGGCAAAAATCATGAGCAATATGAACAGCACTATCGAGAACGTCGCCGAGCGTGCAGATTTGCCCTTGCCCGTCTTGCGGTCAACGAAGAAACTTTTATTGAGTTCGAGAAGCTGTTTTTTTATCAGTGTTTTCAGCATTCTTCTCCCTCCAGTTCGAGGAACACGTTCTCAAGGCTGGAGTCGCCCTTGACCTCTTCCATTGTGCCGGAGCGGATGAGCTTTCCGCTTTTTATTATCGCGACCTTGTCGCAGAGCTTTTCGGCAACTTCGAGCACATGGGTCGAGAAGAATATTGCGCCGCCGGAGTTGCAGACCTCGCGCATCATGCCCTTTAACAGATGCGATGCGGCGGGATCGAGACCGACGAAGGGCTCGTCCATGATGATTAACTTGGGCTCGTGGATCCATGCGGAGATTATCGCGAGCTTCTGCTTCATGCCGTGGGAATACGCCGAGATAGGCTGCGCGAGGTCGGCAGTCAGCCCGAACATATCGGCATATTTATGTATGCGCTCGCGACGGTCGTCAGCGCTGACGCCGAAAATATCCGCGATGAAGTTCAGATATTTTATTCCCGTCATGTATTCGTAGAGGTCGGGATTGTCGGGGATATAGGCTATGATTTTTTTGCAGGCGAGCGGGTCATCTTTTATCGAGATGTCGTTTATCGTTATCTCGCCCTCGTCGAACTGCAAAATGCCGACAACGGATTTTAGCGTTGTGGTCTTGCCCGCGCCGTTGTGGCCGATGAAGCCGTATATCTCGCCGGGCGCGATATGCAGCGTCAGGTCGTCAACAGCCTTTTTCTCGCCGTAGGTTTTGGTCAGGTTTTTGATGTTAAGCATAGTGTCTCCTTTTCGTCCGCCGGGGCGGACAGATATCTTTTCCCTTTTCTATATTAGTATATTTTACGCTGCCGGTCAATCCGGCGGTGTTTTATTTTACGAACTCTTCACAAATCGCCGCGAATTTCTTTTCGCTCGGAATCTCGTGCGTTATGAACTTTCCGTTATAGAACAGCGAAAATGCGGTGTAGGCGCAGGGCGCGTTTTGAGCCTGCTCGCGCGATGAGATATGCACGGCGCTCAGCGGCAGATTCATATTATTTGCCATATCTTCAATGAGCGGAACATATTTCGCCGTGAACGGGCACTGGCTTGTATAAAATATCTCGAACCCGCTGCCGTCAATCTGAGCGCTCTTTGCCTGCTCGCGAAAGCGCGGAGCGGGCACGGACGGGTCAAACGGCAGATACATCAGCTCGAAATACGGCTCTGCCGAATCGGCTTTTATGAAGCCCTTATATTTCAGATATTTCGGGTCGGCAAGAAAACCGCGCTTCTTCGCCGATGAGAGTATGCAAAGCCCCGATTTGCCCTTTTCGCGGCTGTCGCGGATACATTCGTTGAGCAGGTTGTTTGAATATCCGTGCCCCTTGAAAGAGCCGGAGACCCAGAGACAGTCGATGAACATATAGCCTGGCGCGTCTATCGGCGCCCATGCATTTTCGGCGGGGATATACTCAATAAAGCACTTCCCGCGCGCGTCGGCTTTTAAAAATACCAGACCCTCGCCGAGCCTTTCGGCAAGCCACTGCTTTTTTGCAATGACCTGCGGGTCCTTGGTGTTTGATATTGCACAGCATATGTGCTCGCTTTCGAGATTTTCGGGTGACAGGCGAATGTAGTCCATGGCGTCCTCCAATAATAATTATAAAACACTTGTTTTATAACGGCTGTTATAATTATATCACACTTTTTGCCGATGTCAACAAGGCGGGACTAAAAAATGATATTTGTCGAATTGGGCTTTATATTTTCGCTCTGAACCGCCATTTTACACTGAATAAAAAATAACCGCCGCGAACTTTCAGATGAAAGATACTGCGGCGGTTATTCGGCTGTTTTTCAATCCTGATGTAATTCGTCTTCAGCCCATTTGATCGGGTTGTCGTCAATATATTGCCATTTGACTTGATAATCGTATTCGTCACGGATTATATGGTCATAAAAACCTTTTTGCCAAATTGATTTTTTGACTTGCTTAGTTACGGAACCTTTGAACTGTTGTATTATGCGGTCGCCCCTACGGCAATGCGGGACAATATGGGCTTTCTGTCATCTATGCAAATTGTGATAAAATATGCTCCGTTTTGCGAATAGTCGTAATCTTTCAGCCTGTTAGGCTTTCTTCTGCATATATTTCACTGCGCAAACTGGCTGTTGTAGAGCTTCGTATAGAATCCGTTCTTCGCGAGTAGCTCCTCGTGCGTGCCCTGCTCGGCGACCTTGCCGTCCTTCATGACGAGAATGCAGTCGGCGTGGCGGATGGTCGAGAGTCTGTGCGCCACGACGAACGAGGTGCGCCCCTGCATGAGCGTGTTGAATGCATCCTGAACTTTCAATTCCGTTCTGGTGTCTATCGATGAAGTCGCCTCGTCGAGGATGAGCATCGGCGGCTTCATGAGCATGACGCGCGCGATGCAGAGCAGCTGTCTTTCACCCTCGGAGAGTCCGTCGTCGTCGCCGATGACGGTGTCGTAGCCGTTTTTGAGGCGCTTTATAAAGCTGTGAGCGCGTGCCGCCTTGGCGGCGGCGACTATCTCTTCATCCGTGGCGTCGGGCTTGCCGAACGCTATATTCTCGCGGACGGTGCCGTTCTTTATCCAGGTATCCTGGAGCACCATGCCGAAATGGTGTCTGAGACTGTGGCGTGTGATGTCATTTATATTCTCGCCGTCAACCTTTATGCTTCCGCCGTCAACGTCGTAGAAGCGGAGCAGGAGATTGATAAGCGTAGTCTTGCCGCAGCCTGTCGGACCGACAACGGCTATTGTCTTGCCGGACGGGGCGAAGAAATTGAAGCCGTCGATGAGCTTCTTGCTCTTGTCATATGAGAAGCGGACATTGTCGAACTCCACGCTTCCCTCGGGGTCGCTGAGCGCCGAGCAATTTTCGTCCGACTCCTCGGGCTTTTCGTCTATGAGCTCGAATATTCTTGCCGCGCAGGCGAGGGCATTCTGGAGCTCCGTCACGACGCCGGAGATTTCGTTGAACGGCTTTGTGTACTGGTTCGAGTAGGCGAGGAAGCTGACAAAGCCGCCGACGGTCACCATGCCGCCGATGGCAAATATTCCGCCCATGAGCCCGACTACGGCGTAGATAAGATTGTTGATAAATCTGGTGGTCGGGTTTGTAAGCGACGAGAAGAATATGGATTTGAGCGAATATTTGCGCAATTTTTCATTGCTCTCGTCGAATCTTTCAACCGCTCTGTCTTCATATGAAAACGCCTGAACGGTCTTTTGATTCTGTATCATCTCGTTGATGAGCGCGGTCTGCTCGCCGCGGGTCTCGGACTGCTTTTTGAACATCGAATAAGTACGGCGTGCTATAAAACGCGCCGTGAACAGCGATATCGGGGTCAGCACTACGACCGCGAGAGTGATGAGCGGCGATATAGTGAGCATGAAAACGAGCGTCACGGCTATCGTGACAACGCCCGTGAACAGCTGGGAGAAGCCGAGAATCAGTCCGTCGGCAAACTGCTCCGCGTCCGCCGTTATGCGGCTGACAATATCGCCGTAGGGGTGGGAGTCGGCGAACGCCACGGGCAGGGTCTGCATATGCGAAAACGCCTTTGAGCGTATATCGCGCACGGTGTTATAGGCTATGCGGTTGTTGATGATGTTCATCACCCACTGGAGCACTCCGCCGACTATGGCGCAGATCAGAATGCCGAAAAGGCACTTCTTTATGACTTCAAAATCAACGTTGCCGTGCAGCTTTATTCCGTCTATCGCGCGTCCGGCGAGGACGGGGATATACAGCGAGAGAATGACGCTTGCAACGGAGAGGATGAGCGAAAGGAACAGCAGAAGCTTCGAGCGGCCGATGACCGCGATAACGCGCTTGAAAACGGTTTTGTTCTTCACGGTTACGCATCCTCCTTTTCAAGCTGGGAATCGAAAATTTCTTTGTAGACTTCGCACGAGCGCAGGAGCTCGTCGTTCGTGCCCATGCCGACTATCTCGCCCTCGTCGAGGACAACTATGGTATCGGCGTTTCTTATCGCCGCAACGCGCTGGGACACGGTTATGACGGTCGGGGCAAAGTCGGTGTTTCTCAGCGCCTTGTTCAGCGCCGCACCGGTGGCGTAGTCGAGTGCGCTCGCCGCATCGTCGAGGATGAGCACCTCTGGTTTTCTGACGAGGGCGCGGGCTATAGTCATTCTTTGGCGCTGACCGCCCGAGAGATTCTTGCCCTCCTGTTCGAGGACGAAGTCGAGCTGTCCGCTCTTGTCCTCTATCATCTGCTTTGCCTGCGCCGTTTTGAGCGCCTGCCAGATTTCTTCGTCTGTGGCGTCCTGCTTGCCGAAGCGGATATTGTCCCTGACAGTGCCGGCGAACAGGGCTTTTTTCTGCGAGACGACGCCTATTTTCGAGCGCAGAGCCTTTGTGTCGTAGTCGCGCACGTCAACGCCGTCAACGAGCACGCACCCGCCGGTGACATCGTAGAATCGCGGAATAAGATTGACGAGCGAGGTTTTGCCCGAGCCGGTCGAGCCGATAACGCCTATCGAGCTGCCGCGTGGGATTTTGAGGTCAATATTGTGCAGCGATTCTTCGCTGCCGTTATATGACAGGCACGCCTTGTCAAACTCAACTGAGTATTCGCTGTTTTCGTTGCCGTCGGTGACAGTGCCGGGGACGGTGCCGGGCTCGATATCGAGCACCGATTGAATTCGGTTGCCGCAGGCTATCGCCTTTGTGACGCTGATTATGAGATTCGCGAGCTTTATCAGCTCAACGAGGATCTGTGACATGTAGTTATAGAGCGCAACGACCGCGCCGCGCGAAATGGCGCCGGAATCAACGCGTATTGCGCCGACATATATCAGTGCGATTATCGCGAGGTTTATGAGCACGAAAGTTGCGGGGTTCATGAAAGCGGATATCCTGCCGACAGCTGTCTGCATCTCGGTCAGGGCGTTGTTCTTGGCGTCAAAGTCCGCAATTTCCTCTTCCTCTTTGCAGAACGCTCTGACAACGCGGGTACCGAGCAGGTTTTCGCGCGTCTTGCTCAGCAGCCCGTCCAGTTTCTGCTGAACCTTGCGGTACATCGGTATGCACACGAGCATTATCGCGAACACGACCGCGGCGAGAGCGGGCACCGCAACGACAAACACGAGCGACGATTTTACATCGACCGTGAACGCCATTATCACCGCGCCGAATACGACGAACGGCGAGCGCAGGACGAGACGCAGGGTCAGGTTTGTTCCGGTCTGAACCTGATTTATGTCGCCCGTCAGGCGGGTTATAAGCGTCGGCGCGCCGAGCGAATCGAGCTGGGAATAAGAGAGCTTGCCGATATGCTTGAAAAGCGCGTGACGGATATCGGAAGCGAAGCCGACCGACGCTTTCGCCGAGAAATACTGCGCTACAAGCGTGCTGCAAAGACCCAGTATGCCGAGCAGACCGAGCAGCAGGCAGCGTTTGATAATATAAACTTTGTCGCCGTTCTCTATGCCGACATCGATTATAGTTGAGACTATCAGCGGAACAGTCAGCTCGAACGCCACTTCAATGAGCTTGAAAAACGGCGCGAGAATACTTTCAATTTTGTATTTTTTCAAATACTTCAAAAGCTTTGACATGCTATTCTCCTCTTGTTTTATACTGCATTCTATAATGGTATATAATACCCTAAATAATACCATGAAAACGGCTTTTTTTCAAGATGCTGCGGCTATTTCCCGTTCCTTGACAGAGACGGGGAGCAGTGATAAACTTATGCGTTGTAGAAAAGAAACGGTGTGGTGAACGATGAAAGAAAAGGCTCTCAAAAAAGAGGAAGAGCTTCTCGAATGCGAAAAGCTCTGGATATTTGCCGTCATGATAGCGGTCGGCGGATTTTTCGGCGCATATACTTATGTTCAAAAGGGCGGCGTGTTCTGCAACGCGCAGACAGCGAACTTCGTTCTCATGGCGGTTCAGCTCGGGCGCGGAAATTGGCGCAAGGCGCTGTATTATCTTCTGCCCGCTTCGGCTTATCTGCTCGGCACGGTCATTTCGGAATTTTTGCCCAAGCATATAAACCGCCGCAAGATAGTCCGCTGGGACACGGCGTTCGTGGCGTTTGAAATGGCGTGGATATTTGCGCTCGGCTTCGTCCCGGACAATGCGCCGCCGCAGATCTGCCAGGTGGCTGTGAATTTTATCGCTTCGATGCAGTTCAACACATTCCGCCAGGCGAAAAAGATTCCGATGGCGACTACCTTCTGCACCAACCATGTCCGCCAGGTCGGCTCGAACCTCGTCAAGTGGCTTCGCAGTGGAAATAAAGAGGCACGCGGCAAGATGTTCGCGCATCTGCTGATGATAGGCTCGTTTGTCGCGGGCGCGGTCGCTTCAACTTTTCTCTGCGGCTATCTCGACGGCAAGACTATCTGGTGCGCCGAAATATTGCTCGCGATAGTGTTCTTTGCGCTCCTGCGCGCCGATCTCGGCGAGGAGCATGACAAACTCGATGTCGTTCCGCACGGTCATTGATGACAAGCTGTTAAGCTTTACATGATTTATAAATAAAAAAACAAAAGCTCCCATGCGTCCCCGAATGTGTTGATATATCGGGAAAGTCGCACGGGAGCTTTGATTTTTGCGCTAAAAAATAAGCGTGCAAATTGTAAAGTAAATCGCTTTACAATTTATTTTAGCCCATTATGGGTATCTCAAGGAATGTGTAGGTGAAACAATTGATAATATAGAAAATAAATGCGGCTGTCGGGACTGCATATCCCGCGAATTTTTTCGCTTTGCTATCGGAAAGTGAAGAATACATCGCTGCGCAGGCGATGAGTGTGAACATCTCGGTGTAGTAAAACACGCGCTGACCGGAGGCGTAGACGGACGAAGAGAATCCGAGCACTGCGGCGCAGCAGACGGCGGCGCTGAACAGCACACCGACGGTGAAACCGAGCTTTTTGTTCTTTTTGATGAGCGCCGCTATAAGAATGAAAATACTAAAGAGAAAGACAAAACAGAGCGCGATAACCGCGAATTCGAGCGGAAGATAATTGCCGCTCTTGAACATCTTTTCAAAGCCCTTGTCCGGGGTGGTGCGGCGGATAATAATATATGCGGCGTTGACTCCGACGCACAGCACCGAGGCGAATATTGCAAAGACGGATGTGATTTTCTTTATTTTCCGCGAACCGCCGAACGCTTCATATACCGATGCGCCGAGCAGAACGAGAAAAACGACAGTTGTTATCAGCGAGAAGAAAAATGAAAATGCAAAATAATTTGAAAATCCGCAGAGCAGTCTTTCAAATATATTCATTTTAGAGAATCTTTCAAAACCCGCTGCCGCCTCCATCGCTCCGCGCCCGCGAAGTCCGGGTGAGAGAACTAACACCGCGGCGGAAGCCGCGCTCGGCAGGAGCGGAATGAATTGACGGAATCTTAGCCTGCGTTGATATGCCGAAAAAATCAGCAGAATCGCCTGCAGCGCGAGCGCCGCGGCGCAGGACTGCTCCTGAGATGCCGCGACGACAGAAGCAATCGCGGCGGCGACATATGCCATGGGATTCACGCGCCCGCCGAACACCTTGAATGTGAGCGGAGTCACCGTGATAAGCAGGGCGGCGAACGGAACGAGAAATGTAAACGAACCTGCAAACCAGAACGCCGACGGGTTGAGGCATGGCAGAAATACTGCCAACGGCACCGAGCAGGCGAAGATATATCTCTGTCTTATATCTGTCTTTTCGCCTAAAAAGTCCGACAGGCGGCAGAGAAAATACATTATATATATAATCAGCGCGGCGATGAACAGCTTCCAGAAAATGAGCGGTAGGCGCAGAAAATTTATCATCAGCCATTCGCCGACTATCCGCCCGGACACGGTCGTGTACCGCTCGTGCAGCCAGCTTGTTACTGTGAATCCGTTTCGGTGGAGTATGCCGAGAAAGTGACCGTCGTCGGTTTTGAGGATCAGCCGCGTGAACACCGTGCAGAAAAACAGCACGGCGGCGGAGAATGCGGCGATTATCGAGCGCGGAGAGTTTTGAAATTCTTTCAGCTTTTCTCTCATCTTTCGCCACCCCCCGCCAACGCATACGGATTTTCGGCGGTTCCGCTTTCGCAAAGAACGAGAATACCGCTGCGAAGATACATCGCCGGGCATACGCCGCACAACTCGTCCGCCGCGAGCGTTTTATAGAACCCGCCGGTCGTGGTGACCGCCGTAACGCTGCTCTGATTTGTCGAAACCGGGGAGCTTGTCCAATACCAGCAGTATTTGCGCAGAGTTAAATAGCGCGAAGTATCATTTTTGACGCACTGCTCGGTCGGGCTTCTGCGGCGGTCGGCGGTGCTTATATTTTTGAGCATATCTTTTGACGGCAGGAATATCAAATCGCCGTTTTTGTCAGGCGATATGAGCGAAAGGTCATTATCTGAAAAATTCTCCGGATTTAAAAATCCGCTCTCCGAATTGAGCCATGCGCGCAGGGGAGAAGCGAGATAATCGGAACTGCCGATGCCGTCCTCGGACGGGTCGAACGCCCTGAAGCACAACACCTTTTCGCTCATGAGCAGAGTTTTGTTGCCAGTTTCGATGACTCTCCATATAATAGGCTCGCCGAGATATGAGCCGATGGCTATTCTGTCGCCGCTCTTGAGCATGACTTCCCGCGATTCATTGCCACCGACGCTGACGGACGAAGAAAACAGCAGGTGAGCCGATGCGCTTTTGATTTTTGCGTTCTCGATAAAAGTCAGCGCAAATAGCAATATTGCCGCAATTGCAGCCGCTCTGAAAGCCTTTTTCATCGTCTCACCCCTTTTGCTTTATTTTACATATACTATGTCGAGCTCGTTGCAAGGCCCGCCCAGCTTCTGCTTCCCGGCGGAGTTGAGCCCGAGCATGCCGTTTGCCGCGAAAAATTCGCTCTCGATAACGCACGGCTTGTTGAGATTCTTGAGCTGATTCGCTTTTGTGCCGGTCGTGTTGCCGATGCCCTTGACATACATCGACGAGCAGTTGCCGCCGTTTAGCAAAAACGCATTTCTCGCGCCGTATGCTATGAGGACTTTCATCATATTGTCGAGCGGCATAAATTCGCCGACAGCCAGGATATATTTGTTCTCCGATATCTGCGCGAACACCGTGCGGTTGTGATAATAAGTGTCGTGCTCGTTGGTCGCCTTGCCGTTTGTTATGACTTGCTGCTGGTAGCGCAGGGAATTGTAAACGCCCTGCGAGATATAAGCTTTGCAGTTCTCGTTTGTGAGCGTTTCGACTTTCCATGTGCCGTTTCTGTAGATCAGCAGTCGCTTTTGCCCGCTGCCGTCGGTCGAAACTACCGAGCCGCTGCGAATTGTCGGAGCGCCTTTTTTATATGTTGAGCCTGCCTCGCCGTTTATTGCTATGAGCGCGCCGCTCTTTCTGCCCATATCCTCAACCCTGCCGACATTCGTGCCGAGCAGCTGTTGGCTCGATGCAACACCGATGTGCTCGGGCGAGCAGGTGATTATCGCTATATTGACTACCGGCTGATAAGTGACCGTCTTGTCGTAGTCGATAGCGCCGTCAGCGTTCGCTTTTTTGAAAGCCTGAGTTATCTGCGTCCCATAGGCTATTCGGTGGATTTCTATATTCACTCCGTTTGAATTGAGTTTCCACGCCCTGAGCACTTTTGCGCCGGCGATGCTTTTTACGCTTCCTGCGCTGACTTCAAGCTTGCCTTTTGAAGCTGAACCGGAATTATTCGATTTTGCAGTTGTTGCGGGCTTTGATGCCGGCTTGTCTGCCGTCGGTTTCTGCGTGTTCTGAGCAGTGCTCCCCTCTGCGGATTCGGATACCGCTTCGGAGTTCGTCTCTTCGGCGCTCGTCTGCGCATTGACTTCTGCCGCAGTTGTGTTTTCTGCCGCAGTTGTGTCCGCTTCGGGCGTTTTGCTGCCGCACGCCGTGAAGCTCATGAGAATCAGCAGGCACGCGAGCAAAAGCGCGAATAATTTTCTCGTCATATGTATCCTCCTTTTGAATATTTCTTCCAAATCGATTATATCATTGTGCCTCGCTCAATTATATGCTGCAAGCGCATTTTGACAAATAATTTTTCGTCATTTTGCACTCTTTTTTATATAGTATATATGTATATTCTCTCTTAATTTTTGCTTTAATGCGCTGATACTTTATGATATAATTAAAGCAGCGGCGGGCGAGTATGCATATGCTAACCGAACTTGTCGCGCCCGATATGCATCGTTTGTGCATAAATTCTCTGAAAGGGTGAAGATATATGAAATATGCTGTAGTTCTCTGCGACGGCATGGCGGATTATCCCGTTGAGGCTCTCGGCGGCAAGACGCCGATGGAAGTTGCAAAGAAGCCCAATATCGATGCGCTCGCGTCGAAGGGCGAAGTCGGACTTGTCAGAACCGTTGCCGCCGGACTCAAACCCGGCAGCGATGTTGCAAATATGAGCGTGCTCGGATTCGATCCGAAGAAGTGCTACACAGGACGCTCGCCCCTTGAGGCGGTCAGCATCGGAGTCAAGATGAGCGAAACGGATATCGCTCTGCGCTGCAATCTTGTCACCTTGAGCGACGAGGCGGATTACGGCGCAAAGACCATGCTCGACTACTCCGGCGGCGATATCTCGACCGAAGAGGCGGCGCAGATAATCGAGACCGTGCAGGAGCATTTCGGCAGCAGCGAATTTGATTTTTACAGCGGCGTGGCTTATCGCCATTGCCTTATCGTACATAACGGCACGACGGATCTCGGCAAGATGACCCCTCCGCATGATATCTCCGGCAGAGTTATCGGCGAATATCTTTCGACTTCTCCAAACGCCGAAAAGCTCATTGCCATGATGCGCGAGAGCTACGATCTTCTTAAAGATCACCCCGTGAACAAGAAGAGAATAGCCGAGGGCAAGCTCCCCGCAAATTCTATCTGGCTCTGGGGCGAGGGAAGCCGTCCTGCTCTGCCGTCCTTTGAAGAGAAGTTCGGCGTGAAAGGCAGCATCGTCTCGGCAGTCGACCTGCTCAAGGGCATCGGCATCTGCGCCGGCATGAACACCCCCGAAGTCGAGGGCGCAACCGGCTATATCGACACGAATTTCGAGGGCAAAGCGAACGCTGCAATCGACGAATGGCGTAAAGGTCAGGACCTTGTCTATATCCATGTCGAGGCTCCCGACGAGTGCGGCCACAGAAACGAGCCCGAGAATAAGGTCAAAGCGATCGAGCTTATTGACAGCCGTATAATGCCTATAATCCTTGACTATCTCAACACTCAGGACGATTATAAAGTCATGGTTCTGCCGGATCATCCGACCCCGATATCGACCCGCACCCACGCATCCGACCCCGTGCCGTATCTGATTTACCGTAAAGGTAAAGAGCTTGACAGTGGCGTTGCGAGCATAAATGAAAAATCAGCATCCGAGACCGGCAACTTTATTGATCCCGGCTTCGACCTTATGGGTCATTTTCTCAAAGACTGACAAAAAGGAGGAGACAAAATGAGCTTTAATATAGAAACAAAGTGCGTGCAGTCCGGCTACACTCCGAAAAACGGCGAGCCGCGCGTTGTGCCGATAGTCCAGAGCACGACATATAAATACGAATCGAGCGAGCAGATGGGCAGACTCTTCGATCTGCAGGAGTCCGGATATTTCTACACCCGTCTCCAGAACCCGACAAACGACTGCGTAGCCGCGAAGATAGCCGACCTTGAGGGCGGCGTCGGCGCGATGCTCACTTCGTCCGGCCAGGCGGCGTCCTTTTTCTCCGTTTTCAATATCTGCTCCGCGGGCGACCATGTCGTTGCCGCGTCCGCGATATACGGCGGAACTTTCAATCTTTTCAATGTCACGATGAGAAAGCTCGGCATCGATTTCACTTTTGTTCGCCCCGATGCGACGGAGGAGGAGCTCAACGCGGCGTTCAAAGAGAACACAAAAGCCGTTTTTGCCGAGACTATCTCGAACCCCTCGCTCGTCGTGCTCGATATTGAGAAGTATGCGCGAGCGGCTCATTCCCACGGCGTGCCGCTGATAGTCGACAACACGTTCCCGACCCCGATAAACTGCCGCCCGTTTGAGTTCGGCGCGGATATAGTTACCCATTCGACCACAAAATATATGGACGGCCACGCGACAAGCGTAGGCGGAGTTATAGTTGACAGCGGCAACTTCGACTGGACTCAGAACGACAAGTTCCCGGGACTTACAACTCCCGACGAGTCGTACCACGGTGTTGTATACACCGAGCAGTTCGGCAAGGCTGCATATATAACAAAGTGCACGACTCAGCTCATGCGCGACCTTGGCTCAATTCAGTCCCCGATGAACGCATTCCTGCTCAACCTCGGACTCGAGACCTTGCATCTGCGTATGCCGCGCCACTGCTCAAACGCTCTCGCCGTTGCAAAGTTCCTGAAGGCTCATCCGAAGATCGAGTCCGTCCGCTATCCCGGCCTTGAGGGCGACGAATACTATGACCTTGCGCAGAAGTATATGCCCAACGGCACCTGCGGCGTCATTTCGCTGAGAATAAAAGGCGGCAGAGAGGACGCGGTCAGATTCATGGACAGCCTCAAGCTCGCGGCGATAGTCACCCATGTTGCGGACAGCCGCACCTGCTGCCTGCACCCGGCGAGCACGACTCATCGCCAGCTCACCGCACAGGAGCTCGACGACTGCGGAGTCTATGAAAATCTCGTCAGACTTTCTGTCGGAACAGAGAATGTCGATGACATAATCGCCGATCTTGACGCGGCTCTCGCGAACGTCTGATATTGGCAAAATAGACAAAAATCACGCGTAAAATTTTATGCATAAAACCCGGCTGCAAGTTTTCCTGCAACCGGGTTAATTTTTTGTCACTGCATATGCGGCTTATGCAGAATATTTCCATATGGTTATTAAAATCAAACTGTAAAGTTTTTTACTTTACGCATATATTCTGAATAGTCATCAAAACATAAAAGTTATCCACATTATCCACATAGTTATCCACATTAGCAAGGAGGAAAGCTTTACCGCTTGCGGAAAAGAATCAATGAATAATTGCTGAATATCGAATGAATGTCAATGAATAAATTCAAAAGTGCGCAAAAAATACCGCCCGAATTTCTGAAGGAAAAAACACGGGCGGTTTCAATATTTTTATGTTGCTCAGTCGATGAACGGGATGCTTCTGACGAGATCGTTTATCCCGCCGAGCGAACCGTGGAAGAAGCTGCGTATCATTTCAAACACAGTCATCGACGCGGTTATCGCAAACAGCACTCCGACGATTATCGCAATAATAACTGCGAGTCCCACGCCGACCGCGAGACCTATCAGCGTGAACTGACCGATGCCATTTGCGACCTTCGGTTTGTCGCTCTTCCATATTAGATAGAGCACGAGGCTGACGAGCGGCAGGAACCACAGCAGCGGACCGAAGAAGCCGAGGAAAAATCCGAGAACTTTCCATCCGCCGGTGCTTTCGCTTTCCTGCTCGGGCTTCTTGTTCGCTTTCGGCTGAACGGGTGCGGGAGCAGGTATGGGAGCCGGCTCTTTCGGAAGATCATTATGTACGGGCTGAGTATCTTCTGAGGCGGTCTGCTCCTGTGCCGCGCGTCTGGCGTCGCTCTCCGCGAGGCTCACCGGTTCGCCGCAATAGGGGCAGACCTTGAATCCGTCTTCGAGCTGTTTTCCGCAATTTCTGCAAAACATAATATCACTCTTTCGTTTTTGTGTCCGCGCAGATTACTTGTCGCCCGACTTCTTTTCGAGCTTGCGCTTGTTGCCTTTGTCGTCTATTATATATGTATTGTCGAGCTGGGCTGTAAGGCTCGCCTTGAAATCGGCGACATACTGCTTTTTGAGACCCTCCCATTCGGCGAATTCCTCTTCGCTAAGATCCCTCTCCTGCGACAGGTGATAGAGATCGTTCATGCGCTTTATCTCTTCTTTTTTCATGTCTGCCTCCGTGAGCTTATATAATACATTTATTATATACTATGCCGGGGATAAAGTCAATTTGAGCGGTAGATTGTCGATTTTATCGCGCTATCGGCAAAATTTTTCGTAAATCATAAGCGAGCAAATGGTATGAAAAAACGAGAAAACTTGAGAAAAACGGAGATAGCAAAACATAAATTAAAATTTAAAGAAAAAGTGCTTGACAAGCATAGAGCGATGTGGTAATATATCGTAGCATTAAGAAATCGGAGGTAACAAGTATGTCAACTTATATGCCCAAAGCGGGCGACATCACCCGTAAGTGGTATGTCATCGATGCTGCCGGTAAGCCTCTCGGCAAGGTAGCAGTTCAGGCTGCCGTCCTTCTTCGCGGCAAGCATAAGCCCACATTCGCTCCTCACGCCGACTGCGGCGATCATGTAATCATCATCAACGCTGAGAAGGCTGTCCTCACCGGCAACAAGCTCAACCAGAAGATGTATTATCATCACACCGGCTATATCGGCAACATGAAAGAGGTCAAGTACAGCACCCTCATGAAGACAAAGCCCGAGTTCGCTGTCGAGCTTGCAGTTAAGGGTATGCTGCCCGATTCTACTCTGGGCCGCACCGCTCTGACCAGACTCCGCGTTTACAGAGGCGCAGAGCACAAGCACGAAGCACAGAAGCCCGAAGAGTGGGCTCTTTAATGAAGGGAGGCAATAAATAATGTACGATTCAGTTCCTTACTTCTACGGCACAGGCCGCAGAAAGAAATCAGTCGCCAGAGTCCGTCTTTATGCCGGCACCGGCAAGATCATCATCAACGACAGAGAGATTGACAATTATTTCGGCCTTGAGACCCTCAAGCTCATCGTCCGCCAGCCTCTCGCCCTTACAGGCACCAGCGAAAAGCTCGATGTCATCTGCCGCGTCAACGGCGGTGGCGTGACCGGCCAGGCAGGTGCTATCCGCCACGGTATCTCCAGAGCACTCCTTCAGTATGATGCAGAGCTTCGCCCCGCACTCAAGAAGGCAGGCTTCCTGACCAGAGACCCGAGAATGACCGAAAGAAAGAAGTACGGTCTCAAGGGCGCTCGCCGTGCACCCCAGTTCTCGAAGCGCTGAATTTTTACCGCTTACAAGACGAATATCAGCTCCCGGGCAGCATTGCTGTTCGGGAGTTTTTTTGCATTTTTGAAGGGCTTTTTGCGCCCGGCAGCTTTTTTTGGAGGCAAACTCCCGAGTTTTCGGTTATTTCTTGAAAAATCAATGCGTTATGATATAATTAATATTGAGAAATGAGCTTATAAAGGAGTGACTTGTTCGGAACAGAAAATATAACGGACATAAGAGAACCGAAGCCCTTGCTCTTTTGGCGCAGTGCGGCATATCAAGGAAAGGTAACAGGAAAATGAAAAGGCGCTTTATTTCTTTTGCACTCGTGTGCATTCTCTTGCTGATTTTTCCCGCGTGCTCATCGAAACAGAACAATGACTACGGAGGCGATCCTATGGAATTTAAAAGTTTTAAGCTGACGGAGAACAACTGCTCGGCACAGAACGCCGTGTATGAGGGATGCAAAACAGAGAACGGAGTACATCTTGAGTATTATATGAGCTCGAACGACTGGGATAACGAGCTGTCCTGCTTTGTCGAATCCCGCGACGTCATCCGCTCGGTTGACGGGGACGAGAATCTCTACCGCGAGGTGTGCGCCCTGTTCGGAAATTGCAGAATAGATGAATGGGCGGGCTTCCGAGGCGCAAATCCCCCCGACGTTCTCGACGGAAGCTCGATGAGTTTTTCTGCTGTCTTGGCGGACGGAACGGAGATTGAGGCGAGCGGGAGCAACAACTTCCCGAAAAATTACCAAACATTAAGAGCCGGGATTAACAGGCTGATAACCTCGAATAAAATAAGAAGCACCGAGTTTTCCGAAGGAAGCTATGCGATTTCGCTGCCCAAAAGTTGGGTAGGCGTAGTCAGCGCCAGTTTTTCGGAGGGCATGGTGGCGTTTTCAGTCGATAAAACGGACGGCGATGAGCTCACGTTCTTTATAATCGATACCGGTAACGGCTATTCCTCGGACTCCTACAAGGGCAGAGTGGAAGTGGGGCGGCTTGTTTCGGACGAAAACACCCTGTTTGTTACGGCGCGCGACCATTATCGGATAAACGCATACTCGGAAAAAGTTTCCGAGGCCGCGCTTGCGCTTTGGGAGACCTATGAGAGCGACAAGCGAGAAATAATAGAAAGCCTGCACGGCATAAACGGGTATGAGCTTTATCCCGAGGACGGGTCTATTCTGTATGAGACCGACGCGCGTGATTTGGCGGATAAGGCGCGAAGCCTCTGGCTGACTCTGAATTTTGCGGGCGAGTATTCCGCCGGGGAGAAGCCTGTGACAATAAGATTCAGAAAGTATATTCCAATGTTTCCCCAATACCGGTATGTGACCACGATGGAAGAGGTCCGCAAAAAATTTTTAGAGGTCTTTTCCGAGGAGTTTACAGATAAAATACTGAGCCAAGCTGTTGCCGACAGGGATTTGATAGAGCATAACGACAACATATATGTAGCATATAAGAAAAACGACGGTGAAGTCTCCTATAACAGCTGGATGCATCACGTCGAGAATGACGGCAACGGGAATTTCACGGTTGTTATGGCCGTAAGAAAACGCTCGGTTGACGATATCATCTATGTCAAGCTGCCGACAGGGAAAAATGCGGAGGGAAAGTTCGTGTTTACCGATTACCCCTATTGGGATAAATCAAAATAATTCTCGCGGACATACTCCGCAGGGAACGAAAAGTTTTCTTGTAAATCGCCGCTCTGCGTGATATAATCATATCGATAAAATTTTATCAAAGAGGGGATTTTTATGAAAACCGCAATTTACGGCGCAGGGTCGCTCGGCACCGTGCTCGGCGCATATCTCGCAAAGGCTGGCGTGGATGTCGATCTTATCACGCGCAACCGCGAGCATGTCGAGGCTCTCAACAGAGACGGCGCAAAGATAATCGGCACCGTCAATATGACCGTGCCCGTCCACGCGCTGACTCCCGACGAGATGACCGAAAAATATGAGCTGATAATCCTGCTGACAAAGCAGCTCGACAATGTCAATGTTTTAAAGAAGCTTCAGAAGAATATGACCGATGACTGCATCGTCTGCACGCTTCAAAATGGACTGCCCGAGCTCTCCGTCTCCGAGGTCGTCGGGGAGGACAGGACGATGGGCTGCACCGTCGCATGGGGTGCAACGCTCCACGGAAAGGGTGTTTCGGAGCTTACGAGCGAGCCCGACAGCATGAGCTTCGGTCTTGGCAGAATGAACGGTCAGAAGGACGACAAACTCATGCAGGTGAAGGCGCTGCTTGAGAAGATGTGCCCCGTCGAGGTTGAGGATAACTTCATGGGCGTCCGCTGGTCGAAGCTGCTCATCAACGCCGCGTTCAGCGGCATGTCCGCCGTTATCGGCGGCACTTTCGGCGACGCCGCAGAGAACAAGACCTCCCGTGTCTGCTGCCAGAATCTTATAAAAGAGTGCATCGATGTTGCTGCGGCGGCGGGAATAAAAATCGAGCCGGTTCAGGGCAAGGATATTGTCAAGCTCCTCGACTACAAGGGCAACGGCATAAAGAAAAAGATATCCTTCGCGCTCATCCCGATCTGCATCAAGAAGCACAGGCTCCTCAAGGCGAGCATGCTCCAGGATCTTGAAAAGGGCAAGAAGTGCGAAGTTGATGCGATAAACGGTGTTGTCTGCGCCTACGGCAGAAAGTACGGCGTGCCGACTCCGTATAACGACAAGGTCTGCGAGATAATCCATGGCATTGAGGACGGCAAGTATACATATACATTCGACAATGTAAAGCTGTTCGCCAACCTGCCGAAATAAGAGGCATATTCGGCATAAACCAAATAACAAACCCCGACTATGATTTGTAGTCGGGGTTTATGCTGTTCTGCCACGCAGAATTGCAGATGGTACGGGACGCCGAAATGTGCGTAGAAGCACGTTGTTTGTCTATCGCCCGAGCTGTAGCAAAGTAAAAGTAAGTGATTCAACTGATTTTTGTAATCAGACTTTCAATAGCCACGACGCAGTGTTTGAAAGCTTTCTTAGGGGAGCGAGGGAACGGCTTGCGAAGCAAGACGCACGAGCCCGTATTGTTTGAGCGGAGCGAGTTTACGGGCGAATGTGCCGAGCCGCTGACTGAGAGTCGCGGGCTGTGTACTGCGGCGCGGCGTTGCAGGTGTCGAGCGGGAACGGCTCGTTTGCTTTTCTTTTGCAGGCGTTTTCTTTTTCAAATAAAAAGAAAATACCGAAATGCGGGTAGTATATATTGTTTGATTATGGTGTGTAGCGAAGGTAGAAACCAATTAGCAACAATTCAGCCTTCCTATAACTTTGTATCGGCTTCGCCGATATCGGACAGCCGCAAGGGCTGTCCCTACGAAGTGCGCGGTCTAAAATTTGTGCGGATTTTGAAAGGCGAACGAAGTTCGCCCCCTATGGTCTGCAAAACGGGCTTTTCCGAAGATTTCGTGTCGCTCGCGCGGCAGCGGGGTGTTGAGTCGCCGCACCCTACAAGCTACATATCAATAAAATTGTGCGGATTTCGCGACAAATCCCTGTTTGCCTAACCGATAAAAAGGAGCCGTCATTTTTGACAGCTCCTATACATTAATATATATTATATTATCTCTCGTCGGTCAGCGTTGCCGCCATGACAGCCTTTATCGTGTGCATGCGGTTCTCCGCCTCGGCAAAAACAACGGACTGTGCGCTCTCGAACACCTCGTCAGTGGCCTCCATTGAGTCGCGCCCGAACTTTTCGCCCATCTCTTTGCCTATTGTTGTTTTCATGTCGTGATAAGAGGGCAGGCAGTGCATGAACACAGCGTTCGGCGATGCCTTTGCCATGAGCTCGGAGTTGACTTGATAGGGCGCGAGGTCATTTATGCGCTCCTCCCAGACTGCGACAGGCTCGCCCATCGAGACCGACACGTCGGTGTATATCACATCGGCGTTTTTTGCTGCCTCGTCGGGGCTTTCGCAGAATTTTATCTCAGCGCCGGTCTGCGCGGCAATCTCCATGCAGGTGTCAATAAGCGCCTTGTCGGGGAAATATTTCTTCGGCGCGCAGGCGGTGAAGTTCATACCCATCTTTGCGCAGCCGACCATGAGCGAATTGCCCATGTTGTATCTGGCGTCGCCCATGTAGACGAAGTTAATGCCTTTAAGACGCCCGAACTGCTCTTTTATCGTCAGAAAATCCGCGAGAATCTGCGTCGGGTGGAACTCGTTCGTCAGACCGTTCCAGACGGGGACGGTCGCATACTGCGCGAGCTCTTCGACTATCGACTGGCCGAAGCCGCGGTATTCAATGCCGTCATATATGCCCGAGAGCACGCGCGCCGTGTCGGCGATGCTCTCTTTTTTGCCTATCTGCGAGCCGGAGGGGTCGAGATAAGTCGTGCCCATGCCGAGGTCGCGCGCCGCGACTTCGAAGCTGCACCTTGTCCTCGTGCTCGTCTTTTCGAATATCAGCGCAACATTCTTGCCGTCGCATATTTTGTGCGGTATGCCCGCCTTCTTCTTCGCCTTGAGAGAGGCGGCGAAGTCGATAAGATATTCAATCTCTTCGGGAGTGAAATCCAAAAGTTTCAAAAAATCTCTGTCTTTGAATGTCATGTTCAAGCCTCCTTGTCTGCACAGACTTCTTTTATAACGCCGACTGCCTGTTCGAGCAGCTCCATGGGAATGTTGAGCGCCGGGAGCAGCCTGACCTTGTCTTTCGCTTTGATAACGAGAACGCCCTTTTTCATGCAGGTGTTTATGACCTCGGAGGCGTCCTTTTCGGTCTTTATGCCGATCATCAGCCCGAGTCCCGAGACTTCTTTTATACCCGGTGCACCGCTGAGCTCTGAAAATATATATTCCGACCTCTCACGGACTCCGGCGAGAGTCTTTTCATCGAGCCTCGAAAGAATATTTATCGCGCCGACGCAGCATATTGGGTTACCGCCAAAAGTGGAACCGTGGGAGCCGGGGGTGAGAACATCCTTTGTCTTTTCGCTGAACAGCGTAGCGCCGAGCGGCAGACCGCCCGCGAGTCCCTTTGCGGTCGATACGATGTCGGGGAATATGCCGTAGTTCATGTAGCTGTAGAGCTTGCCGCTTCTGCCGTTGCCTGTCTGAACCTCGTCGCAGATGAGCAGAATGTCGCGCTCGCGGCAGATTCTTTCGAGCGATTGGAGATAGTCTTTGTCGAGCGGCATGACTCCGCCCTCGCCCTGAACGACTTCGAGCATGACTGCGGCGCAGCGATTTTCAAAGAGAACTTTTTCAATCTTCTCGATATCATTTGGCTCAACATAGATAAATCCCTCAGTCAGCGGCAGAAAATCCTTGTGGAACACATCCTGCCCCGTTGCGGCGAGGGTGGTTATCGTCCTGCCGTGGAAGCTGTTTTTCAGTGTAACTATGTTGTAGTAGTCCGCGCCGTGCTTCTCTGCGGCGTATTTTCTCGCCGCTTTTATTGCACATTCGTTGGCCTCCGCGCCGGAGTTCGAGAAGAAAACTTTTTTCATGCCCGTGCGGTCGCAGAGCATCTGCGCGAGCTTCACGCAAGGCTCTGTGTAGTAGAGGTTCGACATGTGCTGGATTTTGCCCGCCTGCTCGGTTATTGCTTTTATCCATTCGTCGTCGGCTATGCCGAAGGTGTTGACCGCTATGCCCGAGGACAGATCGGTGTATATCTTCCCCGCGTCGTCCCAGACCACGGAGCCCTTGCCGCCCTCGATGGTCAGCGGGAACCTCGCATAAGTTCCGGCTATGTATTCCTTGTCCTGCTGCTGTAATATATCCATTATATCTCCTTTTATGCCGTGAACATCGTGCCCATGCCTTCGTCTGTCAGCATTTCAATAAGTATCGAGTGCGGTATCCTGCCGTCAATAATGAAAACCCTGTGAACTCCCCATTTTATTGCGTTGATGCAGCATTCGGCTTTCGGAATCATGCCGCCGCCAATGATGCCGCTCTTTATGAGCGCGGGAACTTCGTCCGCCTTTATGACCGAGATGAGCGTGTCAGGGTCGTCCTTGTCCTGAAGAATGCCGCTTATATCCGTCATGGATATAAGGCTCTCCGCGTTGAGCGCGCCGGCGATCTTCGCCGCGGCGGTGTCCGCGTTTATGTTATAGACATTGCCCTCGCTGTCGCAGCCGATGGTCGAAACGATCGGGATATATCCCTTGTCGATAACGTCGAGTATCGGCTGAATATTTACATTTGTTATCTCGCCGACGAAGCCGAGCTTCTCGTCTTTTATCTTCGCTTCAATCATGTGGCCGTCTATTCCGGAGAGTCCCATCGCCTTGCCGCCCTTGTTTTCAACGAGGTTGACGAGGCTTTTGTTGACCTTTCCGGCGAGCACCATCTGCACTATATCGGCGGTCTCCTTGTCCGTGACGCGCAGACCGTTGACGAATTCACTCTTCTTGCCGGTCTTTTGGAGCATATCAGTTATCTCCGGGCCGCCGCCGTGAACCAGAACGACTTTTATGCCAATGAGCCAGAGCAGAACGATGTCGCGCATGACGGAATCTTTTAGCTTTTCGCTCGTCATCGCGTTGCCGCCGTATTTGACGACAACTATCTTGCCTGCGTAATCCTGTATATACGGCAGCGCGTGGACAAGAACCCTTGCGCGCTCCGCGTTTGAAATGTTCATATCTTTCCCTCCGTTTTTCGCAATCAGGTGCGGTAGTCTCCGTTTATCTTGACATAGTCATATGTCAGGTCGCAGCCCCACGCCGTCGAAGATGCGTCGCCGCTCTTTAAATCAACAAGAATATTTATCTCATTTTCGGAGAGTATCTTTTTTGCCTTTTCCTCCGAAAAATCAACTCCCGCGCCGTTTTCGCAGACGAGGATCGAGCCTTTATCTGACTTGAACCAAACGTCGATTTTGCTGACGTCAACATCCGCACCGCTGTAGCCAATGGCGCAGAGAACCCTGCCCCAGTTGGCGTCCGAGCCGAACATGGCGGCTTTCGTCAGAGACGAGCAGACAACGCTCTTTGCAACAGTCTTGGCGGTATCTTTATCTTTTGCGCCGCTGACCTTGCATTCGAGCAGCTTCGTCGCGCCCTCGCCGTCGGCGGCAATCCTGCGGCAGAGCCACACAGTTATAGTGTTGAGGGCTTTCATGAATTCATTGAAGTCTTCGCCGTCTTTGTTGATCTCTTTGTTCCCGGCGAGCCCGTTTGCGAGCACTGTTACCATGTCGTTTGTCGAGGTGTCGCCGTCGATACTTATCATATTGAAAGTCTCTGCAATGTCCGAAGACAGGGCTTTTTGGAGCATCTCGCTGCTTATCGAACAGTCGGTGGTTATGAAAACGAGCATCGTCGCCATGTTGGGATGAATCATGCCCGAGCCCTTGGCGATACCGCCCATCTTGCATTCAACTCCGCCTATTTCGAAGCTGACGGCAATCTCCTTCGGAATCGTGTCGGTCGTCATTATCGCCTCTGCCGCCTGATCTGAGTGGTCGCCCAACCCCGCTTTCAGAGCGGGTATGCCGGAAGCTATCGGAGTGATGTTCAGCGGCTGGCCGATAACGCCTGTCGAAGCGACGACGACATCGGCGGGCTTTATTCCGAGCACGGACGCGAGCAGGTCGCTCGTGCGCTCGGCTATCTCAACGCCGTTCGCGTTGCAGGTGTTCGCGTTTCCGCTGTTGCATATGACCGCCTGCGCCTTGCCGTCTGCGATATGATTTTTCGTGACGACCAACGGCGCGCCCTTGACGAGGTTAGTTGTATAGACAGCCGCCGCGTTGGCGACTTTTTCGCTGTATATGAGCGCGAGATCGCGCTTCGTCCTGTTCTTGCGGATGCCGCAGTGAACGCCGGAAGCCTTGAATCCCTTTGCGGCGCAGACGCCGCCCGATATTATTTTCATTTTATTTTACCTCCTCAGATATCAAGTCCGAAAGCCTTGTCCTTGCCCATGACAAGGTTCAGATTTTCGAGCGCGGCGCCCGATGCGCCTTTGCCGAGATTGTCGTATACGGCGGTCAGCAGTATTCGCTCATCGTTGCCGTAGACCGATATTTTCATGCCGTCCGTGCCCGAGAGCGCGCCCGCGCACAGAAAGCCGTCGTTGTCCGATTTGTCGCAGAATGTCACGACGGGACCCTGGTATTTCGCTCTGTAGATATCGGCGATTTCGCTTGAAGAACAGCTTATCTGCTCTGCGAACAGCGGCACGGTGACCTGCATTCCGCTGTAAAAATCATCGACCACGGGGCAGAATATCGGGGCGTTTTCAATGCCCGTTATGCCTTTCATCTCTTTTAAGTGCTTGTGCTGCTGAGTCAGCCCGTACTGTCTGGGGGCAAAGAGCAGGGGAGATTTATCCTCGCTCTCGTATTCGGCAATCATCTTCTTGCCGCCGCCGCTGTAGCCGGTCAGAGAATAGCAGCTGAGCAGTGCATCATTTCCGAGCACGCCCGCTTCGACAAGCGGATAAACAAGCGCGATAAACCCGCCGGCGTGGCATCCGGGGACGGCGATGCGTTTGGAGTTCTTTATCTTATCTTCAAATTCTGCTGACAGCTCCGGGAAGCCGTAAGCCCAGCCCTCGCTCGTGCGGTGCGCCGTCGAGGTATCTATAATAACAGTGTCCGGATTTTCAACCAGTTCGACCGCCTCAACTGCGGCGGCGTCCGGCAGGCAAAGAAAAGCGACCTGTGCGCTGTTCAGCGCCTGCTTGCGGCTCTCGGTATCTTTTCTCTGCTCCTCACTGAGCGTTGTCAGCTCAACGTCGCTTCGCTTCATCAGTCTGTCTTTTATTCTCAGCCCGGTCGTGCCGGCGCTGCCGTCGATAAATATTTTCATGGTGTCTCCCGCTTAATGCGCTTTCGGCGAACACGGCGTTTATAAAAACGATCCGATATTCGCCGGCGGTGCAAAATTATTCAACTATTTGACTAATAATATACTACTATATGCATAAATATTCAAGTGTTTCAGCAAAATAAATTCAATTTTGTCAATCTGTACCATACCTTCGTCCGTTGGCAAACAGCTTTGTAAAAATTGACAAGAGAATGGGAGAAGGTGAATAAATGTATATCGGTTGTTCAGATACAATTAAAAACAGGATATCTCCTTGCCGGAGATATCCTGTTTAATTTTATTTCGCGAGGAATCTTGAAAGAAACTCCTGCGTCTTGGGATCCTGCGGATTCTCGAAGATGTCCTTCGGGCTGCCCTGCTCGCAGATGAGTCCGTCCGCCATGAACACGACATTCGTTGAAACGTCGCGCGCAAACGCCATCTCGTGGGTGACAACTATCATCGTCAGGCCCTCTTTGGCGAGGTTGCGCATGACTTCGAGCACTTCGCCGACCATCTGGGGGTCGAGTGCGCTCGTCGGCTCGTCGAACAGCAGAACTTCGGGCTCCATCGCAAGCGCGCGGGCTATTGCGACGCGCTGCTTCTGACCGCCGGAGAGCTGGGAGGGTTTGGCGTTGATGTAGGGCGCCATGCCGACCTTTTCAAGATAATGCAGTGCGGAAGCCTTGGCTTCGGCTCTGGACTTCTTGAGAACCTTCGTCTGACCGATCATGCAGTTCTTGAGAGCGGTCATGTTGTTGAAAAGATTGAACGACTGGAACACCATGCCGACGTGCGAACGGTATGCGCTCGCGCCGCCTTTTATATTGTCGATGTTCGTGCCGTGATAGAGTATATCGCCGGAGGTCGGAGTCTCAAGGAGGTTTATGCAGCGGAGCAAAGTTGATTTGCCCGAGCCGGACGCGCCGATGATGCTCGTGACATCGCCGGGATTGACCGAAAAGTCAATGTCGCGCAGAACTTCGTGGCTGCCGAAGGTCTTTGAAAGATGATTTATCTGTAAAATAGGCTCTGACATTATCTTCCCTCCTTCTTTGACTTCTTGATATATGAGTACATTCCGCTGGTGTGGGCGAGAGTGTCGGTGGTCGAGAGATCGAAGTTCTCCGGACCGTCAAGCTTCTTCTCCCACAGTCTGAGGATAAGCGAGCAGATGACCGTCATTATCAGGTAGATAGTCAGCGTTATAACTGCCGACGGGAAGTAGACATACTTTGCGCCGACGATAGCCTTGTGAGCCGCGAAGAGCTCGGCGTAGCCGATAACGAACATGACGGAAGTATCCTTGATGTTGATTATGAGGTTGTTGCCTATCTGCGGGATGATATTGCGTATGGTCTGCGGAAGAATGACATAGAGCATGGTCTTGAAGTGGTTCATGCCTATGGACATTGCGCCCTCCGTCTGACCGACGTCTATCGACATTATACCGCCGCGGACGGTCTCTGCCATATATGCTCCGGTGTTGATGGAGACAACGAGATATGCCGCGAAAGTCGGTTCAAGGTTTATCGCACCGTTCGAGAAGTAGGGCAGGGCGTAGAAGATGAATATCGCCTGGATTATCATCGGCGTGCCTCTGAAAACCTCGACGTATATACGCACTATAGCCTTGACTATGCCGAGGATGACCCGCTTTACGATATTGTCTTTTTTGCCGCACGGAATAGTCTGGATTATTCCGCAGACAAGGCCGATGAGGCAGCCTATGATTGTCGCTATAACAGCGAGCTCTATTGTCTTGAGCGCACCGGTCAGATACTGCATTGAGCTATCGCTCCAGCACTGGACTATGTCGCTCCACAGCTCGGCAAGCTTGTTCATATCTTGTTATCTCCGTTCTGATTATTGTTAATTACTTTGAAAGGGGCTGAATCTTGGTAGCCTCGTTCATTATCTTGTTGAAGTCGTCTGCGGTCATGCCTGCAAGGGCGGAGTTGATCTTGTCCTTGAGCTCGGTGTTGCCCTTCTTGACAGAGATGCCGATGTTGATGTCGCCCTCGTCAACCTTGAAAGCATTTTCGGGGAGGTCGAGGATCTTCAGATCGCTGTAAGCGATGAGCGCGCCCTGAGCGGTGGGCATATCGGTGCAGATGAAGTCGACAGCGCCGGTCTCAAGAGCCATGAGCATCGAGGGAGCGGTCTCCTGTGCGGTCTGGATAAGAGCACCGTTTATCTGCGGAAGGCAGGTGGTATACCAAATGGTTCCGAGCTGGGAGGTGCACTTTGCACCTGCGAGGTCAGCAAGGGAGGTAGCGTTTGCATACTTGCTGTTCTGCTTTGTCATGCAGACGATGCTCGCATAGAGGTAGGGACCTGCGAAATCGACCTGCTGCATACGCTCTTCGGTCATCGACTGACCTGCGATAACGGCGTCAACCTTGCCGGTCTGGACTGCAGGAACAAGTGAATCCCAGTCAAGGCGGACAACTTCAAGCTTCCAGCCGTTTGCTTCGCATATCTTCTTAGCCATCATGATATCGTATCCGTTGGCGTAGTCGCTGGAATCCTTTATCGGGACAGCGCCGTTGGAATCATCGCTCTGAGTCCAGTTGTAGGGAGCGTATGCGCACTCCATGGCAACGGTCAGAACGCCGTCTTCAACGCCGGTCTTGGCACTTTCGGTTTTCGTGCCGCAGCCTGCAAATAATACTGCGCACATGGCGATAGCCAGAATGGCGGCCACAATTCTCTTCGTTCTGTTCATTAGTACCATCTCCTGAATAAAATTAAATAAGCCTGCGACCCGAAGAGGTATCACAGGCTTTGTATTTGCTGCTATATGTGCAGAAAAACCGATGATAGCGCTCCACATAAGTCATGTGACAGTCCGTCGCCTGTTCGGCGAGGGCCCAGCATTACCGCGGCGGCAACCGCGATAGAACTTCGGCGAACTTGCCTTTCCCCAGCTGCCGCTTGCCGGCGTTGCTGCTGGATACTCTTCTCGTTCGCATCCTCTATCAAGTGCTGTCTTAAATTGTCTGTATTATAGCATTGCATTTTCGACGTGTCAACAGTTTAACGGGCGTTTTCGGTAAAAACGTCGGATTTAACAGCCTTTTGCGCCGTAACTTTTCATTTATTGGTGATTGTGCAAGTAAATTTGCCTAAATTCAAAGGCAGGGAACGGTTTTCACCGCGCCCTGCCGTAAAGAATCAGGCTTATTTTTTCAGATCGGAGTAGGTCTCTTTCTGCACGACGTCGTGCGCGCCGCCCTCAACAATGCTTGTTGCGGAGACAAGGGTCAGCTTCGCTTTCTGCTGTAGCTCGGGGATTGTGAGCGCGCCGCAGTTGCACATAGTGGACTTTACCTTGCTCAGCGAGAGCGTGACATTGTCCTTGAGGCTGCCGGCGTAGGGGACATAGGAGTCAACGCCCTCCTCGAACGACAGCTTCTTGTCGCCGCCGAGGTCGTAGCGCTGCCAGTTCCTTGCGCGGTTGGAGCCCTCGCCCCAGTACTCTTTGTAGTAAGTGCCCTTGAGTGAAATCTTGTTTGTCGGGCTCTCGTCAAAGCGCGCGAAGTAGCGGCCGAGCATCAGAAAGTCCGCGCCCATTGCAAGCGCGAGGGTCATGTGGTGGTCGTAGACGATGCCGCCGTCGGAGCAGACGGGGATATATACGCCCGTTCTCTCGAAATATTCGTCTCTTGCCTTGCAGACATCGATAAGAGCCGACGCCTGACCTCTGCCGATACCCTTTGTTTCGCGGGTAATGCATATGGAGCCGCCGCCGATGCCGACCTTTATGAAGTCCGCACCCGCCTCGGCGAGGAAGAGGAAGCCCTCTCTGTCAACTACGTTGCCCGCGCCGACCTTGACGCTGTCGCCGTAGTGCTCTCTGACCCATGCGAGGGTGCGGGACTGCCACTCCGAGAAGCCCTCAGAGGAGTCGATGCAGAGCACATCTACGCCCGCCTCGACAAGTGCGGGAATACGCTCGGCGTAGTCTCTTGTGTTTATACCTGCGCCGACAACATAGCGCTTGTCGGCGTCGAGAAGCTCGTTCGGGTTGTCCTTATGGGCATCATAGTCCTTGCGGAAAACAAAATATCTGAGCTTGCCTTCGGAATCGACTATGGGCAGGGAGTTGAGCTTGTTGTCCCAAATTATGTCGTTTGCTTCCTTGAGGGTGGTGCTGTCGGGGGCGGTGACGAGCTTTTCACGGGGAGTCATGAAAGACGAAACTTTCTCGTCGCCGGTCATGCGGCTGACGCGGTAGTCTCTGCTCGTAACTATGCCGACAAGTTTGCCGTTTGCCGAGCCGTCCTCGGTCACGGCGATAGTGGAATGGCCGTTTCTCTCCTTGAGCGCGATAACGTCGTTGAGAGTGGCGTCGGGAGTGATGTTCGAGTCGCTGACGACGAAGCCGGCCTTGAAATTCTTTGCCCTTGCGACCATGGCCGCCTCATCCTCTATGCTCTGCGAGCCGAAGATGAACGATACGCCGCCCTCCTTTGCGAGCGCCACGGCGAGCTTCTCGCCGGAGACGGACTGCATAATGGCGGAAGTCAGCGGAATGTTGAGCGAAATCGCGGGCTCCTCGCCCTTTTTGTACTTGACAAGGGGCGTCTTGAGCGACACATTCGCGGGCACGCACTCGCTCGACGAATAGCCGGGGACGAGCAGATACTCATTAAAGGTATGCGATACTTCGTTGAAATAATAAGCCATTTTGTTACCTCCGATATTTATAGAAACTCCGCTCGGCAGAGTTTTTTCTCCGAGCGGAATTATTATCTCAGAACAGACCTGTTATTCTGCCGCTTTCGTCAACGTCGATTCTTTCTGCGGCGGGAACCTTCGGCAGTCCGGGCATGGTTAGAATGTCGCCGGTCAGAACAACGATGAATCCCGCGCCCGCGGAGACCTTGACATTTTTTACCGTCACAGTAAAGTGCTCGGGCGCGCCGAGCTTTGTCGGGTCATCCGAAAAGCTGTACTGGGTCTTTGCTATGCATACGGGGCATTTGCTAAAACCGAGAGCTTCAAGCTGGGCTATCTGCTTTTTGGCATTGGGCATGACGGTTATTCCGTCACCACCGTAGACTTTTCTGACAACGGCTTCGATCTTCTCCTCGATCGAATGCTCATCTTCGTAGGCGAAAGTGAAATCGCCCTTTTCCTCTTCGCACAGGCGGACTACTTCGCGCGCGAGCGCTTCGCCGCCCTTGCCGCCTTCAGCCCACACGGTGGAGAGTACGGTGTTGACCCCGAGCTCGCGGCATTTTGCGATGATGAAATCTATCTCAGCGTCGGTGTCGGTCGGGAATCTGTTGACCGCAACGACGCAGGGGAGTTTATAGACATTTTTGATGTTGGAAACATGGCGCAGGAGGTTCGGTATACCTCTTTCGAGCGCGCCGATATCTTCAACCGCAAGCTCCTTTTTGTCGAGCCCGCCGTGCATCTTGAGCGCGCGGACAGTGGCAACAACGACCACCGCGTCGGGCGCAAGTCCCGCCATGCGGCACTTTATATCGAGGAACTTTTCGGCACCGAGATCTGCGCCGAATCCCGCTTCGGTGACGGTATAATCGCCCATCTTGAGCGCCATCTTAGTCGCCATGACGGAGTTGCAGCCGTGCGCTATGTTCGCGAACGGTCCGCCGTGGACAAATGCAGGCGTGCCCTCAAGGGTCTGGACAAGGTTGGGCTTCAGGGCGTCTTTCAAAAGCGCGGTCATCGCGCCGGCCGCCTTGAGCTCGCCGCAGGTCACGGGCTTGTCGTCATAGGTGTAGCCGACGATCATGCGCGAGAGCCTCGCTTTGAGGTCGGTTATCGAGCTTGAAAGACAGAGCACAGCCATTATCTCGCTCGCGACGGTTATATCAAACCCGTCCTCGCGGGGCATACCGTTTGCCTTGCCGCCCATGCCGTCGACGATAAATCGAAGCTGGCGGTCGTTCATGTCAACGCAGCGTTTCCATGTTATCTTGCGGACATCTATGCCCAGGGCGTTGCCCTGCTGAATGTGGTTGTCGAGCATCGCGGCAAGCAGGTTGTTCGCCGCACCTATCGCGTGAAAGTCGCCGGTAAAGTGGAGATTGATGTCCTCCATGGGAACCACCTGCGCATATCCGCCGCCGGCGGCTCCGCCCTTGACTCCGAAAACAGGGCCGAGGCTCGGCTCGCGCAGGGCAACGGTGACATCCTTGCCTATTCTGCGCAGTCCGTCTGCGAGGCCTATCGTCGTCGTGGTCTTGCCCTCGCCCGCGGGGGTCGGGGTTATGGCGGTGACAAGAATCAGCTTCCCGTCTTCTCTCTTTGTATCCGAGAGCAGGGACAGGTCTATTTTCGCCTTGTAGTTTCCGTATTGCTCGATGTACTTTTCGTCAACATGGGCGCGCTTTGCGATAACGCCGATGTGCTCGGGTTTGCAGCGCTGCGCAATTTCAATGTCGGATAAATAGGCCATGCTCCATTCTCCTTGTCATCATTTAAAATATTTAACAGCCGCTTCAAACATACGAATATTATAATCTCCCGGGACATTTTTGTAAAGACCTTTTCCGATTCTTTCGCTGTGTCCCATTTTTCCGAAGACTCTGCCGTCGGGCGATGTGATGCCCTCGATAGCGCAGACGGAGTCGTTGGGGTTGAAATGTATATCATTTGAAGCGTTGCCGTCAAGATCAACATACTGCGTGGCTATCTGCCCGTTCGCGGCAAGCTTGGCTATGAGCTCGTCGCTTGCGAGGAAACGGCCCTCGCCGTGCGAGATCGGTACGGAATATATGTCACCGACCTGAGTCAGCGCGAGCCACGGCGATTTGTTCGAAGAAATGCGGGTGCGCACTATTCGCGACTGGTGTCGCGCGATGGTGTTGAAGGTGAGCGTCGGGCAATTTTCATCCGTGTCGATTATCTTGCCGTAGGGGACGAGTCCGAGCTTTATCAGCGCCTGGAAGCCGTTGCAGATTCCGCACATGAGTCCGTCCCTGTTTTCGAGCAGGTCGGTGACGCCCTCTTTTATCGCGGCATTTCTGAAGAATGCCGTGATGAACTTTCCGCTGCCGTCCGGCTCGTCGCCGCCGGAGAAGCCGCCGGGGATAAATATCATCTGCGAGGAGCGAAGCTCGTCCGCGAATTTTTCGACGCTGCGGCTGATGCCGTCCGCGCTGAGGTTGTTTATAACAATTATCTCCGGCTCTGCGCCCGCGTCGCGGACTGCCTTTGCGCTGTCGTATTCGCAGTTCGTGCCGGGAAACGCCGGGATGAGCACGCGCGGCTTTGCGACTTTTATTGCCGGGGCTTTGCGCTCTGTCGTCTCATATGAGAAGTTCTCAGCACCCTTGCCTGCGTTTTTGATATTGCAGCTGTAGACGCTTTCGAGCTTGTTCTCGTATATTCCGAGAAGCTTCGAAAGAGCGATGCTCTCGCCGTTAAGGCTGATGCAGCCGCTGTCGTTCGTGTGACCGAGAAGCGTGCCAGTTTCTTCTGCGCCGTCCGCAAGCTCGAGAATGAAGCCCGCGTAGCTGAGTCCGAATATCTTTTCGAGCGTGATATCTTTGCTGTATTCAAAGCCGATGCCGTTGCCGAACGCCATCTTCATTACGGCCTCCGCTATGCCGCCCATGCCGGGAGTGTAGCAGGCGACCGCCTTGCCCGAGCGAAGAAGCTCGGTAACGCGGGAGAAAACGTCCAAAAGTGAATCGATTTTCGGCAGACCGTTTTCGTCTTTCTCCGGCGCGATGAAAACAACCTTGTGACCCGCCGATTTGAACTCTGGCGAGACTATTGAAGAGGTCTTTTCCGTTGTCACGGCGAACGAGACGAGGGTCGGCGGGACATCGAGATTTTCAAACGAGCCGCTCATCGAGTCCTTGCCGCCTATGGAGCCGATGCCGAGCTCCATCTGCGCCTTGAATGCACCGAGAAGTGCCGCCAAAGGCTGCCCCCAGCGCTTGCCGTCTCTGCCGGGGCGCTCAAAATATTCCTGGAATGTGAGATAAACATCCTTGAACTCTGCGCCCGAGGCGATGAGCTTGCAGACCGATTCGATAACCGCGAGATATGCGCCGTGGTACGGGCTCTGCTCGGTTATAAACGGATTGTATCCGAACGCCATGAGCGAGCAGTCGTCGGTGTGCTTCTTCTCGACGGAGATCTTCTGCACCATCGCCTGAATGGGGGTCAGCTGATTCTTGCCGCCGAACGGCATGAGTACCGTGCCCGCGCCTATCGTTGAATCGAAGCGCTCGGAAAGGCCGCGCTTTGAGCAGATGTTGAGGTCGGAAGCCAAAGCGGAGTAGTTCTCCTTAAACGAGCCGGAGATTTCCTTCTCTTTGAGTGCGGGAGCCTCGGGGGTGATGTCTATATGCTTGTCGGCGCCGTTGGAATTCAAAAATTCGCGGCTGATATCAACAATTTTCTTGCCGTTCCAGTTCATGACGAGCCTCGGGTCAGCCTGAACCTTCGCCACAGGCACTGCCTGGAGATTTTCTTTATTAGCCAGCGCGAGGAAAGCGTCAACATTGTGCGGCTCAACAACAACCGCCATGCGCTCCTGGCTCTCGCTTATCGCAAGCTCTGTGCCATCGAGACCCTCGTATTTTTTCGGTACTGCGTTGAGGTCTATCTCAAGTCCGTCCGCAAGCTCGCCTATAGCTACCGATACGCCGCCCGCGCCGAAGTCGTTGCAGCGTTTTATCATCAGGCAGGCATCTTTATTTCTGAAAAGTCTCTGGAGCTTTCTCTCCTCGGGAGCGTTGCCCTTCTGAACTTCCGCGCCGCAGCTCTCGAGCGATTCGACCGTGTGCGATTTTGAAGAACCCGTCGCTCCGCCGCAGCCGTCGCGTCCGGTCGAGCCGCCGAGCAGGATGACAATGTCTCCGGGAGCGGGTACCTCGCGGCGCACATTCTCCGCGGGCGTTGCCGCTATTACTGCGCCGATTTCCATTCTCTTGGCGGCGTAGCCGGGATGATATATCTCGTCGACTATGCCTGTCGCGAGACCTATCTGGTTGCCGTATGATGAATAGCCCGCCGCCGCAGTCGTGACTATTTTCCTCTGCGGAAGCTTGCCCTTTATCGTCTCGTCAATGGGCTTGAGCGGGTCTGCCGCGCCGGTGACGCGCATCGCGCCGTAGACATACGAACGCCCCGAGAGCGGGTCGCGGATAGCACCGCCTATGCAGGTCGCCGCGCCGCCGAAAGGCTCGATTTCTGTCGGGTGGTTGTGCGTCTCGTTTTTAAAGAGCAGAAGCCACGGCTCGGTGACACCGTCGACCTCGACATCGATTTTCACCGTGCAGGCGTTTATCTCCTCGGACTCGTCGAGGCGGTCGAGCTTGCCGTGCTTCTTGAGATATTTGACCGCTATCGTCGCAAGATCCATAAGGCATATCGGCTTTGTGCGGCCTAATTCTTTTCTGACCGCAAGATATTCGTCGTAGGTCTTTTGCAGCAGCTCGTCCTCAAACTTCACGCTGTCTATGACAGTAAGGAAAGTAGTGTGGCGGCAGTGATCCGACCAGTAGGTGTCGATCATGCGAATCTCGGTTATCGTCGGGTCGCGGTGCTCGGATTTGAAATAATCCTGACAGAACGCAATGTCGTCCGCGTCCATGGCGAGCCCGTACTGCTTAACAAATTTCTCAAGCCCCGCCCTGTCAAGCTCGATGAAGCCGTCAAGAGTTCTGACCTCGGTCGGAATGTCGTATTTTACCGCGAGAGTCTCGGGTTTTTCGAGGCTCGCCTCGCGCGCCTCGACGGGGTTGATGACATATTTCTTTATCCTCTGCGCGTCGGCGTCGGTGATGTCGCCGATGAGAATATATATTTTCGCCGTGCGTATCAGCGGGCGCTCGCCCTGCGAGATTATCTGTATGCACTGAGCCGCAGAGTCGGCGCGCTGATCGAACTGACCGGGCAGGAATTCGACGGCAAAGCATCTGCCGTTTATCTCGATGTTGTCCGAGACGATGTCGAGCTGCGGCTCGGAGAACACGGTGCGCTTTGCGTAGTCAAAAAGTTCGGGCGTGATATTCTCCGCATCGTAACGGTTGATAACGCGCACATCGGTGAGATTCTTGATTCCGAGCAGGTCTCTTGCCTCGCCGAGCAGGGCTTTAGCCTCCTGAGCGAGTTCCTTTTTCTTTTCGACGAATACTCTGTATACCATTTATTTTTCCTCCCTTGCGGCGAGCGCTTTCGCGCCGATGTCGTGCCTGTAGAAGGCGTTTTCAAAATGAATTTTTTCTGCCTTTTTGTATGCCGAGGAGACAGCCTTTTCGAGCGTGTCCTCAACTGCCGTAACTCCGAGAACTCTGCCGCCGCTCGTCACGAGCTTGCCGTTTTTCTCGGCGGCACCCGCGACATATACGCTGTCCTTTATCTCGTCCGGGATATCTATTTCATATCCCTTTTCGTATGCGACGGGATAGCCCTTTGAAGCCATGACCACGCAGCAGGCGTTTTTATTCGAAAACTCAACGGGTGTCTCGGCGAGCGTGCCGTCTGTCGTGGCTCTCATAACGGTGAGCAGATCGCTCTTTAGCAGCGGGAGCACGACCTGAGTCTCCGGGTCGCCGAAGCGGCAGTTATATTCAATGACTTTAGGACCGTTTTCGGTCAGCATGAGTCCGAAATAAAGGCAGCCTTTGAAAGTTCTGCCCTCCGCGTTCATCGCGTTTACCGTCGGCAGGAATATCTCTTTCATGCACTTGTCGGCAATCTCTTTTGTGTAATACGGGTTTGGCGCAACGGTGCCCATGCCGCCGGTGTTGAGACCTTCGTCGTTGTCGAGCGCGCGCTTGTGATCCATCGACGATATCATGGGGACTACGGTCTTGCCGTCCGTGAACGAGAGCACCGACACCTCGGGACCCGTCAGAAATTCTTCGATAACGATGCTGTCTCCGCTCTTGCCGAATTTCTTGTCGCGCATGATTTCAACGACCGCTTCTTTTGCTTCGTCGCGCGTTGCGGCGATTATAACGCCCTTGCCGAGCGCGAGACCGTCCGCCTTTATAACGGTTGGAATGGGTGCTGAATCGAGATAGGCGAGCGCGTCCTCCGCGCTGTCAAAAACTTCGTACTGTGCGGTGGGTATGCCGTATTTTTTCATCAGGTTCTTTGAAAAAACCTTGCTGCCCTCGATTATCGCGGCGTTTTTGCGCGGGCCGAAGCAGGGAATGCCGAGGCTCTCGAGCCTGTCAACGCAGCCGAGCACGAGCGGATCGTCCGGCGTGACAACTGCGTAGTCTATCTGATTGTTCTTTGCAAATTCCGCGATGCCGTCAATATCTGTAGCGCCTATGTTGACACATTTGGCGTCCGCGGCGATGCCGCCGTTTCCGGGCAGGGCGTATATTTTTTTAACTTCGCTGTTCTCTCTGAGCTTTTTTATAACGGCGTGCTCTCTTCCGCCGGAACCTACTACAAGAATGTTCATTTTCAGTCCTCCGTCAATGGTGGAACAGGCGCATGCCGGTGAATGCCATGACCATGCCGTATTTGTCGCAGCATTCTATCACAAGGTCGTCGCGGATGGAGCCGCCGGGCTCTGCGATATATTTTACTCCGCTGCGCTTTGCTCTTTCGATGTTGTCGCTGAACGGGAAGAACGCGTCCGAGCCGAGCGATACGCCGTCAATTGAGGCGAGATATGCCTTGATTTCCTCGTCGGTCAGCGGCTCGGGGCGGGAGGTGAAATATTTCTGCCAGTTGCCCTCGGCGCAGACATCCTCTTCGTTTTTGTTGATGTAGCCGTCAATGACATTGTCCCTGTCGGGGCGGCCTATCGAATCCTTAAACGGGAGGTTCAGGACTTTTTCGTGCTGGCGCAGGAACCAGGTGTCTGCCTTTGTGCCTGCGAGGCGGGTGCAGTGTATTCTCGACTGCTGACCCGCGCCGACGCCGATAGCCTGCCCGTCAACCGCGTAGCAGACAGAGTTTGACTGCGTGTATTTAAGTGTGATGAGCGAGATTATGAGGTCGCGCGCCGCGCTGTCGGGGAGATTTTTGTTTTCGGTGACAATATTTGTGAGCAGCTCTCTGTTTATCTTGAAATTGTTTCTGCCCTGTTCAAAGGTTATGCCGTAGACCTGTTTGCGCTCTATTTCTTCGGGAACATAATCCGGGTCGATTTTCACTATATTGTAGTTGCCCTTGCGCTTGGACCTGAGAATTTCGAGAGCCTCGGGCTCATAGCCGGGGGCGATGATGCCGTCGGAGACCTCGCGCTTTATCATCTTTGCGGTCGTTACATCGCAGACATCGGAGAGGGCTACCCAGTCGCCGAACGAGCACATTCTGTCCGTGCCGCGTGCGCGCGCATAGGCGCAGGCGAGCGGGGAGTCGTCAAGGCCCTCTATGTCGTCAACAAAGCAGGCTTTTTTGAGCTTGTCGGAGAGCGGAATGCCGACCGCCGCCGAGGTGGGGCTGACATGCTTAAAAGAAGTGACCGCCGGGAGACCGAGAGCCTCTTTGAGCTCCTTGACGAGCTGCCAGGAGTTGAAAGCGTCGAGAAAGTTTATGTATCCGGGTCTGCCGCAGAGAATTTCAATGGGCAGCTCACTGCCGTCCGCCATATAGATGCGGGAGGGCTTCTGGTTGGGGTTGCATCCGTATTTAAGCTCGAATTCTTTCATTTTTATTCTCCTTTTCAAGCGTTCTTGTTTATGAGTCTGCTGTCTTCCGCACCGGTCACGAGATTGGTGTATCTGACATAGAGCGAGATTTTGTTGTCCGCATCAAGGGCGTTCCAAAGTGACTGCGTGAACTCGTCGATATCGTTCGGGATAGCCACTCTCTCCGGCTCGCCCTGAAAGGTGGGAATGGGGTTGCCGTCGCAGACATAGGTGTGGATGAAATGACCGAGACCTGCGAGCGGGGAATAAGAGAATGTGTATCTGTTGCACGCACTGCCCGCGGCGTCCGCGCTCTTGAGAATACTCATCTCATATGTGAAATCTTTGTTTTCGAAGGTCAGCATGCCGCTGATTCTGGGGGTGAAGTTCGGCGCGTCCGGCTCAAACTCGCGGGTCTCAAGAGCACTCTTGAACGAGCCGCCTGATTTCAGCGCGTCGTTTATTGTATCCGTCTGATCGCCGTTTGTGACGATTATCTTGTTTTCGTAATTTCTGACTGCGGCGTAAATAATGAGACTCGGATCCTCTACTTTTGAAGCGTCGAACGGCTCGGTATAGAGCACTCCGTCGCGCTCGGTGAATATGCGGTTGCGGCTGTTTGCCGAGCGACCCATGATGAAATATGCGGTGCACGCCTTTGTGCCGTCGGCACTCTTGCCGATGACGACACCTCTGCCTACGTAGGAGTTGCTCTCGATGAGCTTTGCTATGTCGTTGACTGCGTAAATATCCATTATTTTTCCTCCGCTTTTTCACGGACTATCTCGTCCGATATTTTTTCGGCTGCCGCCGGGAGTATCTTCCATTCGGCGAGCCGCATGACTCTTTTCTGAAGCGCTTCGGGCGTGTCGCCGTCCCTGACTTTGACCGCCTTCTGCATGATTATTTCGCCGCCGTCGGGTATCTCGTTGACGAAATGAACCGTTGCGCCCGTCACTTTGACTCCTTTTTTCAGCGCCGCTTCGTGGACTCGCAGCCCGTAGAAGCCCTCGCCGCAGAACGACGGGATGAGCGACGGGTGGACATTTATTATCCTGCGCTCGTATCTGCGCGTGAAGTCCGCGCTCAGTATGCTCATGTAGCCCGCGAGGACTATCAGGTCTATATTATTTTCTTCGAGTATTTCAATTATTTTTTCTTCAACAGCCGCCTGACTGCCGAATTCTTTCTTGCTGACCGTGACGCTCTTGATTCCCGCTTTCGCCGCGCGTTCGAGCGCGTAGGCGTTCGGATTGCTCGAAACGACCAGCTTTATCTCGCCGTGCTCGATTATTCCGCTTTTCTGCGCGTCGATAAGAGCCTGGAGATTCGTTCCGCCGCCGGAGACAAAAACGGCGATTTCAGCTTTGTTTGCTTTCATTTTTTCTCCCCTCCGATAAGAGTCAGCGCCGGCAGGAGCATTCCGCCGAGCGAGTTGCCGATAACAACAGCGAGCATGAACAGCGCGGCACTCAACGAGAAGATGCCCGATGCGCCGAAATAGAACATGTCGGCTATCGAATGTTCAAAGCCGCTTAGAATAAACACCGGCACGCAGAAGAGAATACCCAAAACGGTGTTCTTCTCTTTGTATGTGCTTACAGCGAGATACATCAGTATTCCGCAGAAAAACGCGCGGACAAGAGTCTGCCAAAAGGCTTGAGTGAGCTTGCCGGAGCAAATTGCAGTTGCCGTCTCGCCGAGCTGCGGCATAGAGACCCGCACGAGCATGCCGAGAAGAAATGTCGTTATAAGATTGCCGATGAGTATAACCGCAAGAGCGGCAAAATCACTCTTATTGTGGCTCTCAATTATATATCCGACCCTGCCGGTGTAGAGCGCATAGCCCTTGAGGCAGATGCAGAGCAGAGCCACCGAAAACAGCACCGCGCCGACATATCTGTTCTCACACGCGAGAAATACACAGCCGCCGATGGAAATCAACACACCTGCGCAGACAGAACTCAGAAAGTTTTTCAACATATCTCGATTTTCTCCGCAGACGAGACTATCTCGCCTATGATATAGGGCTCTTCGCCCGAGGCTTTAAGAATGCTGAGCGCCTCGTCGGCATCGTCCTTTGAAACGACTATGCTCATGCCCACACCCATGTTGAATGTGTTGAACATATCGCGCTCGCAGATATCTCCCGCCTTTGCGATGAGATCAAATATCGGCAGAACTTTTACCGCCGAGCGGTCTATCTTCGCGCCGAGCGAGTCGGGGATGCTTCTCGGGATGTTTTCATAGAAGCCGCCGCCCGTGATGTGGGATATGCCCTTGATTTTTATCTTTTCGAGCAGGGCGAGAACGGGCTTTACATATATCTTTGTCGGCGTGAGCAGAGTCTCGCCGATGCTCTTGCCGCCGAGCTCGTCAACGGGGAGGGTGAGATTGCGGTTTTCAACATCGAAAACTTTTCTCACGAGCGAGAAACCGTTTGAATGAACGCCGCTCGAGGGGAGCGCGATTATCACATCGCCGGGGGTCATTGTTTTATTGTCAATAATTTTATCCTTGTCAACTACGCCCGTGCAGTAGCCCGCGAGGTCGTATTCGTCTATCGGATAGAAGCCGGGCATCTCGGCGGTCTCGCCGCCGATGAGCGCCGCGCCCGACTGAACGCAGCCCTCGCAGACGCCGCTGACAATGTCCGCTATCCTCTCGGGATAGTTCTTGCCACAGGCTATGTAATCGAGGAAGAACAGGGGCTTTGCGCCGCAGCAGATTATATCGTTGACGCACATAGCCACGCAGTCGATGCCGACGGTGTCGTGCTTGTCCATGAGAAAGGCTATCTTGAGTTTCGTGCCGACTCCGTCGGTGCCGCTGACGAGCACGGGCTTTGATATGCCCGTCAGGTCGAGCTCGAACAGACCGCCGAAGCCGCCGACATCAGAGCAGACGCCCGAGGTGAGCGTGCGCGCGATGTGCTTTTTCATAAGCTCCACTGCCTTGTATCCCGCGGTTATGTCAACGCCCGCGTCGGCGTATACATCGGACTTTGATATCTCGTTCATGTTTTAAACCTCCGAGTTGAGTTCTGCCGAAACGGCGGCGTCCTTTTCGAGGACTGCTTTGGCGTCGGCGGCGCGTTTTTCTTCAAGCTTCTTTGCAAGCTCCGGCTCGCTCAGCGCGAGTATCTGAGCCGAAAGCAAAGCGGCATTGGCTCCTCCGTTTATCGCAACAGTCGCAACGGGTATGCCGGAGGGCATCTGTACTGTGGAAAGGAGGGCGTCAATGCCGTCGAGAGTATTGGATTTGCAGGGTATGCCGATAACGGGCAGAGTGGTGTTCGCCGCAACAGCTCCGGCGAGATGCGCCGCCATGCCTGCTGCGGCTATAATGACTCCGAAGCCGTTTTCCTTTGCCGAGCGGGCAAAAGCCATGGCTTCGTCGGGCGTTCTGTGTGCCGAATAGACGTGCGCTTCAAACGGGATGCCGAGCGCGCGCAGGGTGTCTGTCGCTTTTCTGATGACGGGCAGGTCGCTGTCGCTGCCCATTACTATACCGACTTTCTTCATTTTATACCTCCTGAAAAAATCAAAAAGGGCACACTCCGAGAATGTATCTCAGGTGTGCCCAGACGGTCGGCTGAAAAAGAGTTTTTCTGTTCCCTTGCAGTGCTCTGCAATAATCCGTCAGTCGCAGAAAACTCATCTGTATTGTACCTAAAGTATACCAAATACAAGACCTTTCAGTCAAGGCGCATCGGAGAACTTTTTTACTTTCGCTCTTTGTCACAATAAATGCATCTGCACGCGCCGCCGTTTGCGTCAAAAGTCTTAAAAATGCTTCTGACAGCCGGCTCGCATACGCTGATGCAGGCGGGGTTGTCGCAACGGTATTTGTCGTATATATACTGTGGCTCCTCCGCCTTTTCGGGCTGAACCTCGTTTGGTATGAGTCCGAGCAGCTTCATTATCAGCGCCATGCGCATGAACTTGCCGCACCGAGTCTGCTCAAAATACTTCGCGCGCGGGTCGGAGTCCACCTCGGGCGATATCTCGTTGACTCGCGGCAGGGGATGCAGCACGCACATGTCGCTCTTTGCAAGGCTCATCTTCTCCTTGTCGAGGACATATATGCCGTTGAGACGCTGATACTCCGCATCGTCCGTGAAACGCTCGCGCTGGATGCGGGTCATATAGAGTATGTCGAGCTTGGGCATCGCCTCTTCAAGCGAGCGGCACTCCTCATATCGAAGCCCGCTTCCCTCGAGATAGTCGTCAATAACGAACTGCGGCAGGCGCAGCTCCTCGGGGGAGATGAGCACGAACTTTACATTCTTGTATCTCGTCATCGCGGCTATGAGCGAGTGGACGGTTCTGCCGTATTTCAGGTCGCCGCAGAGTCCTATTGTAAGATTATCAAACGTACCCTTTTCGTGGTGAATGGTCAGCAGGTCGGCGAGCGTCTGCGTGGGATGAAAATGCCCGCCGTCGCCGGCATTTATCAGCGGCACCGCCGTGTGCATGGATGCAACTACCGGCGCGCCCTCTTTCGGGTGGCGCATGGCGATTATATCCGCGTAGCCGTTGACTACCTCTATCGTGTCGGCAATCGTCTCGCCTTTGACGGCGGAGCTTGAGTCCGCGCCGGAGAAGCCTATCACCTGACCGCCAAGCGAGAGCATCGCGCTCTCGAAGCTGAGTCTTGTGCGCGTCGAGGGCTCAAAGAACAGCGTGGCGAGAATTTTGTGGCGGCAGACCTCGTTGTATTTTTCTGGCTGCGCCATGATGTCATCGGCGACGGCTATCAGCTGGTCGATCTCCCCGGCGGAGAGGTCGAGGATGTTTATTATGCTCCTCATTTTGCACCACCGATCCAGCTCTCGTCCGAGGGATTGTTGCGGAACGCTATAAGTCTGTTTACATCCTCGGGCTTTATATATCCCTCCTGAGCCGCGACTTCGGAGAGCACGTCGAGATTAGTAAGGCTCACATTCTTTACATCCGCCGCGGCGAGTCTCTCAAGACCCTTTTTCATTCCGTAGGTGAAGATGCTGACTATTCCGAGCACCTCTGCGCCCACTTCGCGCAGAGCGTCGACGACTTCGATAACGCTGCCGCCCGTCGAGATAAGATCTTCGACCACGACGACTTTCTGACCCTTTTCGAGCTTGCCCTCGATGCGGTTCTGCCTGCCGTGATCCTTGTTGCCGGAGCGGACATAGCCCATCGGCAGATTCATTAAATGCGCAGTTATCGCGGCGTGGGCGATGCCGGCGGTCGAAGTGCCCATGAGAACTTCAGCCTCCGGATAGTTTTCTTCGATGAGCTCCTTGAGCCCGGTTTCAACATCCGTGCGAACCTCGGGCGCCGTGAGCGTCAGGCGGTTGTCGCAGTATACGGGGCTTTTTATTCCGCTCGCCCATGTAAAGGGCTTGTCGGGGCTCAGAAACACAGCCTGTATTTTAAGAAGATCCTTTGCGAGTTTTCTGCTTGTCTCAGTCATTTTCTTTTCTCCTTCAGTCAACAAATTCTTTTATGCATCTCTCATATGCCGCGACGGGGTCGGGCGCTGCGGTTATCGGTCTTCCGACGACGATGTAGTCGGAGCCGATTTTCTTCGCCTGCTCGGGCGTCATGACTCGCTTTTGGTCGCCTATGTCGCCGTCCGCAAAGCGAACGCCTGGCGTGACGGTCAAAAACTTTTCGCCGCATATGTCGTGGACTTTCTGCGCCTCGAGCGGGGAGCAGACAACGCCGTCAAGTCCTGCGTTCTTCGCGGTCTCGGCGTAGTGCATGACTACCTTATCTATAGGCTCTTTTATCAGAAGATCGCGCTCCATCGCCTCCTGATCGGTGGAGGTCAGCTGGGTCACGGCGATCAGCAGGGGGCGCGTGCCGTCCGGGCGGGTCAGCCCCTCGAGAGCCGCCTCCATCATGCGCGATGTGCCCGCGGCGTGGAGGTTGCACATATCGACATCGAGCCGCGAGAGTACAGCCATGCTCTTCTTAACCGTGTTCGGGATATCGTGAAGCTTGAGGTCGAGAAATATCTTGTGTCCGCGCGCCTTTATCTCGCGCACTATCTGCGGACCCTCGGCATAGAACAGCTCCATGCCGATCTTGACGAACGGCTTTCTGCCCTCGAATTTGTCGAGAAAGTTCAGCGCGGTTTCCTTGTCTGCAAAGTCGCAGGCGATTATCACATCTTTACCCATTGTGTGCTCCTCCTATGATGTCCTTGAGTTCGTTTATGTTATACTTGTCCGCAGCCGCGGGCAGGGCTTCAACTATTTTTTTGCATATGAACGGGTCAACGAGGTTTGCGGCGCCTATCTCGACTGCCGTCGCTCCGGCGAGCATCATTTCTATAACATCCTCGGCGGACGATACGCCGCCCATGCCGACTACCGGGATATTGACAGCCGACGAGACCTGGTAGACCATCCTCAGCGCTACGGGGAATATCGCGCTTCCGGAGAAGCCGCCCATCGTGTTCGCTATCACGGGCTTTTTTGTTCGCAGGTCTATCCTCATGCCGAGCAGGGTGTTTATGAGGCTTATTCCGTCCGCGCCCGCATCCTCGCAGGCTTTCGCGATGCTCACTATATCGGTGACATTGGGCGAGAGCTTTATGATAACCGGCTTTTTCGTGACCGCCTTGACGGCTTTTGTAACCTGCGCCGCCGCCTTCGGGTCTGTGCCGAAGCTCATTCCGCCGCCGTGAACGTTCGGGCAGCTGACATTGACTTCGAGCCAGCCGACCTGCTCCTGACTGTCGAGCCTTTCGCAGGTGTAGGCGTATTCGTCAACGGAAAATCCGCTGACATTCGCCATAACTTTTTTGTTAAAGCATTTCTTGAGCCTCGGGAGCTCCTCGCTTATAACCTTGTCCACTCCGGGATTCTGGAGCCCGACGGCGTTTATCATGCCGGCGGTGCACTCCGCTATTCTCGGGGTCGGATTGCCGAAGCGCGGCTCCTTTGTCGTGCCCTTGAACGAAAAAGTTCCGAGGCAGTTTATGTTATAGAGCTCAGCGAATTCGTATCCGTAGCCGAATGTGCCCGATGCCGGGATAACGGGATTGTCGAGCTCCTCGCCGCAAAGATTTACGCTCAGTCTGCCCATATTATCTCCTCGCTTTCCATTACGGGACCTTCCTTGCAGATCCTCTTGTTGCCCGTGAGCGTCTTGCAGGAGCAGCCCATGCACGCGCCGAAGCCGCAGCCCATGCGCTCCTCGAAGCTGTATTGCCCGGGCGTTTTCATGATTTTGTGCATCGCGCGGAACATCGGCTCGGGTCCGCAGGTGTAGAAAAATGTGTATTGCATGTCTTTTATCACATCCGTGACAAAGCCCTTTGTGCCGTAGGTGCCGTCGGCGGTCGCAATGTGCACATTTGCACCGAGCGCACGAAATTCGTTTTCATAGAACACATCGTCTTTTGAGTTGAAGCCGAGCACTACCGTGACATTTTTGCCCTCTGATATAAGCTCCCTGCAGAGCATATACATCGGCGGAACTCCGACTCCGCCGCCGACGAGCAGGGGACTGTCTCCGCTTGCTTCCGTATTGTAGCCGTTTCCGAGCCCCGTTAAAAGGTCGAGCTCATCACCGCTTTTCATGCGGCTCATCTGCTCCGTGCCGCGCCCGACTACCTTATATATCAGCGTCAAATTATCTCCGATGCAGTCGCAGACCGAGATGGGACGGCGCAGAAAGAGCCCGTCGAGCTTTATGTTCACGAACTGACCCGGCGCGGTTATCGCCGAGGTGTCGCCCGAGAGCGTCATTTTGAATATATCGCGTGCGATTTTTTCGTTTGAAGTTATCTTGAAAATACCCTGCTTCATGCTCTATCCTCCGCCTTGTAAACTACTTTTCCATTATGCACCGTCAGCAGACATCTGCCGAATACCTCGCGCCCCGCGAACGGTGTGGCGCGTCCCATCGAAAGAAAATTTTCCGGGTCTATTTTATACGCTTCGCTTATATCAAACACCGCGAAGTCATTTTCTGTGTCTATCCCGAATCGCTCTTTCGGCTTGAAGCTCATCAGCTCAACGAGCCTGTCGAGCGTTATTATATTTTTCTTCACAAGCTCGGTGTAGAGCACCGGGAACGCCGTTTCGAGTCCGACAACGCCCATGAGGCTCTTTTCGAGCCCGCGCCCCTTTTCCTTTGCGCTGTGCGGCGCGTGGTCGGTCGCTATCATGTCTATCGTGCCGTCTTTTATGCCCTCTATGAGAGCCTTTTTATCTTCGCGGCTTCTCAGCGGCGGG
>ERZ772883.285-NODE-285-length-57354-cov-9.666731_pt1 | contig 57354 bp, 58 predicted proteins | sample MGYA00580575_ERZ772883 | MGnify/ENA primary metagenome ERZ772883 (study PRJEB29015, sample SAMEA2737666) | human gut metagenome | biome: human gut; feature: human-associated habitat; material: faeces | place: China | collected 2012 ... | reverse complement strand
ATACAAGATATGTTACTAATACTTCAAATCAATTATGTGCAATGGTTACAACACCTAAAGAAATTCTTGAGGGTAAAGGAATAAGAGGACAAATAGCACTTGGCTTTTCAAGAGAAACATTAGCCCCAGAGCTAATTGCAACAGTTTCTAATAAAAACATATATTCAAATAAAGGAATTGACTATGTAGAAAGTAATAATAAATTTGAAGATTTTTCAGCCTCATATAATGAATTAATATTTGACAGATTTTCTATTAAAGAAAAGATGAAAGATAATAAATTAGAACAAAAACAAAACTATGATGAAGATGAAAGATTTTAATTTAATCAAAAGAAAGGATGGTTTTTATGGAAAAGAAAATTGAAGAATTGAATGGATTTAGGGATTTAAGGATAGTTGATAATTTTTATCAAACATCAAGCTTTTTCCCAATGCCAACAACAGAAATAGGAACTTTAAGCGAAAATGGGCAAACAAATATAGGCTCATATTCACTATGCTTTCCTTACTACATCGCAGGAAAAGACTATTACGCAATGGTGCTTTGTTGCAGAAACAGTTCAAATACTGCAAAGAATATTTTAAGAACAGGTAAATGTTCAATCAACTTTATAACAGATAAAAGAAAATACTTTAAAGAAGCGGTAAGATTAGGCTATCCAGGAGAAACTACAGAAGAGAAGATGAAAGATTGTATATTTACACTAGTTGATGGAAAAAGAGCAAGAGAAAACCCAAACGAAGCATTCCCAAAGATTATAAGCGAAGCATTTCAAGTTTTTGAATGTACATGGGTAAAAGAATTAGATGGGGCACAAAATGATACTATTCAAGAAGAATACTTACCACCTTACCATGATTTTAATGGAATAACAAGTAAATTTGGGGCACATTTTATCTTAAAAATAGACCACATTTTAATGAAACCAAAATACTATGATGCAATAATAGATGGTGTAACATCAACATCATTCCCACAAGTACCAGTAGACTATGGATATAGGGATAATAAAAATTTCTGGTACACAAGATTTAAAAGACCTGTATCAGAGCCAATTCCAGCAAGTAAAGGAATCAGCCTAGACACAGTAAAATATGCTGCATCAAGAATAGATCCAGACGTTAAATTTACAGATGAAGCCTGTGCAAAACTTGTAAAAGTGCCAAGAGTATTTTTAAGCACAGTTCTAAAAGGCTGCGTATCTTGGGCAAAAGAAAATAATGTTAGCTTAATTACAGAAAAAGAAATGGAAATAATACAAGACAAGCGTAACAAAGAGAAAAAATAAAGGAGAAAAAATATGAAAGTAGCATTGGGACAAGATAGTCATAAAATAGACTATAAAAACACAAACAAAAAGCTAATTCTAGCAGGAATCGAATTTGAAGAAAAAATGTCAGTAGTAGCAAATAGTGATGGAGACGTTGTCTTGCACGCTATAACTAACGCCATTTCAGGAATTACTGGGAAAAACATATTAGGCGAAATTGCAGATGATATGTGCAAAAATAAAGGGATAACAGATAGCGTAGAATACCTAAAAGAAGCTAAAAAGTATTTAACTAATGAAATTATACATCTATCAATATCAATAGAATGTAAAACTCCTAAAATTAGTCCAAGAATCCAAGAAATGAGAAAAAACTTATCTATAATACTTCAAATTCCAGAAAATTCTATTGGAATAACAGCAACAACAGGAGAAGGCTTAACAGAATGTGGAAAAGGTAATGGAATAAGTGCTATTGCAATTATTACAGTTGAATAGGAGAAAATGATGGATAAAATATACCTAAAAGCTAGAGCAAAAATCAATTTGAATCTATTAATAACAGCCAAGAGAATAGATAATTATCACAATATATTATCTGTTTTTCAAAAAATTAATTTATATGATGAAATGTATATTTCAAAAAACAATGAAAATGTATTTAAACTAGAAACAAATTGCAATGAAATAAATAATAAAGAAAATATTATTTATAAAGCATACATTAAAATGCAGGCAAAATACAAGGAAATTCAGGGAGTAACTGTTAATTTAAATAAAAGAATTCCAATGCAAGCGGGACTCGGTGGAGGCAGTACAGACTGTGCAAGCTTTATTATTGGAATAAATAAACTATTTAACCTAAAATTAACAAAAAAAGAAATGGAAAAAATAGGAGCTAGCCTTGGTGCAGACGTTGTACCATGCTTGTATAATAAAGCAGTAAAGGTGGAAGGAATAGGAGATATTATTACTAAAATAAATACTAAGACCAAATATTATTTAGTAGTTGTAAAACCAGATATTTCATGTAATACAAAAGAAATGTATGAAAAATTAGATTCAAAAACATCTAAAATATATAAAACAGATAACACAACTAAAATAATTGAAGCCCTAGAGACTAGTAATATAGAAGAATTACAAGCAAATTTACATAATGACTTTGAACAAGTTGTTGATAATCCAATAATAAATAATATCAAAAATGAATTTATTAAATATGGCACAAAAGGCTGCTTGATGTCTGGCTCTGGCTCATCAGTGTATGGAATATTTAAAAATAAAGAAGAAGCAAAACAAGTATACAAAAAAATTAAAAACAAATACGAAGCTTACTATTGCATATCTTATAATTCAAAAAGAAAGGAACAAGAATGTTAAACAATAAAAAAATTACAGCAATTATATTAGTTGCAGGAAATAGCACAAGATTTGGCAAAACAACAAATAAAAACTTTGAATATATTAATGAAAAAGCTGTATTATCATACAGTTTAGAAGCATTTAATAAAAACAAATATATAGATGATATATTAATTACAATAAGAAAAGATGATTCACAAATAATTAATGAAATTCTACAAAAAGAAAAAGTAGATAAAAATGTAAAAGTAATATTTGGAGGAACAACCAGGAAAGAATCAGTACATAATTCAATAAAAACAACTAATTCAGACATAGTAATTATACACGATGGAGCAAGACCATTAATCAAACAAGATTACATAAACAAATGTATAGAAAGCATGATAGATTATAAAGGTGCAACAATAGGAGTAAAAAGTAAAGACACAATAAAAATTACAAATGAAAATAACATTGTAATTAATACTACAAAAAGGGAAAATACATGGATTATACAAACTCCTCAGTGTTTTGACAGAAAAACTCTACTGCTTTTACATGAAAAGTATAATAATGAAAACGTTACAGATGACTGTATGTTGTTAGAAAAAGATAATTATAGTGTCAAGGTATTAGAGGGAGACTATACAAATATAAAAATTACAACCCAAGAGGACTTAAACATAATAAAAGAATTTATAAAGTCAAGTAAAACGAGTAATTTGCTAAATGCTAGAAAATTTGATATAATATTGTAAAATTTTTAGGAGGTATCGTACATGTCAAATGGCAAGAACGGTCGAAAAAATCTAGCATTATCAATTCTTGGAGCAGGGATTCTTATCGTTGCATGTTTGCTGGAATTTTATTTTAATCCCAGCAGTGAATCCCAAAACACTTCAACAGCACCTGAAACAACTCAGGAACAATCGAATACCCAAACAACTGAACTGGAAAACCCGGAGAAAATCGAAGGTGAACTTAAGGTCTATATGATTGATGTCGGCCAAGCCGACAGCTTTTTGTTTGTTCAAAATGAGCAAGTTGCACTTGTTGACTGTGGCACACGTTCCACAGGAGAAAATGTGGTAAAATACCTAAATGAACTTGGAATCAATAAGATTGACTATTTGTTTGGAACTCATCCACATGATGACCACATGGGTGGCATGTATGATGTTATAACCAATTTCGAAATAGGAAAAATTATTATTCCCGAGGTTGAGCCAGGTAAAGTAACCAGCAACTGGTATGCTAAACTTATGAAGGAGATAAAAGACAAAAACTACAATGTTGAATATCCAGTAGTTGGAACAACCTATAACTTAGGGAAATCAACAATGAAGGTTATTGCCTCAATGAAAGATCCAGGAAACAATTTAAACAATTACTCAACAGTTCTTAAAGTATCTTTTGGAGACATGGATATAATAATGACAGGAGATGCTGAAACAGAAGTTGAAAAGGAAATTTTGCAGTCTGGCGAAAACATAGAGGCAGAAATTTTAAAAATTGGACACCATGGAAGTAATACTTCTACAAGTGATGAATTTTTAGAAGCAGTTAATCCTGATTATGCACTCATATCAGCCAAAGTGGGAAACAAATACGAACACCCAGTAAAATCAACAATGGAAAAGCTTAAAAACAATAGCATAATAGTTTACCGGACAGATGAAAGCGGAACTGTAGAAATAACAATAACTACAGATGATGTAAGCTTCAGCTGTGAACCAGGAGATTATTTATGCGGAGTTGAATTGGAGGAGAAAAACACAAAATGACAAGCTATGCATCAATAGACAGAATAGAAGAAAACTATGCTGTTTGTGAAGTTGAAATGATGGAACTCGAGGAAAGCAGAAAAACTGATTTTGGTACAAGAGATACAATAATGGTTGATATTCCTGTACACAAAATTCTTGAAGTAATTGGTAGAGAGCCTGAAGAAGGCGATATTATCGTAGTAGAACATGAAGGTGAAACAATAAACCGCATTTGCTATGAAGATGTCAATGAAAAAACAAGGAGAATTCAGCAAATAATAGCAATAATGCAGAATTAACTTAAATGGAAGCTAGAGGGAAAATTTCCCTCTAGTTTTTTTAATATTTGATAAATTTGTATTGAATAAAAAATAACTGTAAGCTATAATATATGAAGTAACGAACAAAAAAAGAATAATAACTTATTAACAGATAAAGAACAAAAATATATCAAACAAAATAAGTATATTAATATTGCAAATGAGATAGTAACAGGAAAACACTCAAAAACAAATTATAAGGATGTTAGATATTCATATTTAAAAAAGTGCTATTATAGGCCATTAGTTCCAGAGTTTCTAAAAAAATATAAAGCAATCTAAGTTATCAAACTTAAAACTAAAAAAATAGCTATTTTGGGTTGACAAACCTAGAAATATATGGTAAAATATTTATTCGTAAGCCGCTTAAGTTAGGTAAATGAAAGCTTATATAAGCTACCTAAATACAAACTTAGCGAGTATTAAAAGAAAGAAGAGGTGCTTTTCGATAATGTATGCAATAATCGAAGCTTGTGGAAAGCAATACAAAGTAGTAGAAGGAGATGTAGTATTCTTTGAAAAATTAGATACAGAAGTTGGAAAAAAAGTAACTTTTGATAAAGTAATATTAGTATCTGATGAAAAAGATGTACAAGTAGGAAATCCTTATGTAAAAGGTGTGAAAGTTGAAGGAAAAGTAGTATCACACGGAAAAGCTAAAAAAATAATAGTTTTCAAAATGAAAGCTAAAAAGAATGAAAGAACAAAACAAGGACATAGACAACCTTATACTAAAGTTGAAATTACAGCTATAAAAACAGCTGCTGCAAAAACAGAAAAAACAGCAGAAAAAGCTGAAGTAGCAGAAAAGAAAACAACAACAAAGAAAACAACAAAAAAAGTAGAAGCTTAAAAGTAAGCATATAGGGTTAAAATTTTAGAAAAAGGGAGTTGAATATAAATGGCACATAAAAAAGGTCAAGGTAGCGTAAAAAACGGACGTGACAGTGAGTCAAAACGTTTAGGTATAAAAAGAGCTGACGGACAATTTGTTTTAGCTGGAAATATATTAGTAAGACAAAGAGGAACAAAAATATATCCAGGAAACAATGTAGACATTGGTAGTGATGATACACTATTTGCTACAGCAGATGGAACTGTAAAATTTGAAAGAAAAGGTAAAGACAAAAAACAAGTAAGTGTTTACCCAGTAGAAACAAAATAAGAACAAATATAAACAAGGGCGTAGTCGGTAAATATATAACAAACCGAAGTGCGACCTTGTATTTTTTTAGAATATGAAGTATAATCAAAACAATTATAAAAAAGGAAGGATGAAATTTTTATGGATAAAAAAATAGTTTTAACAGGTGATAGACCTACAGGAAGATTACATATTGGGCATTACTTTGGCTCTTTAAAAACAAGAGTTGAAATGCAAAACCACGAAGAGTATGAACCATATATATTAATAGCAGATGTGCAAGCTTTAACAGATAATTTCAATAATCCAGAAAAAGTTAGAAAAAATGTAAGAGAAGTTGCAATAGACTATTTATCTTGCGGAATAGATCCTAAAAAAACAACAATATATATACAATCTATGATACCAGAAGTGGCAGAACTTACTGTGTTTTACTCAAATTTGGTAACAATAGCAAGACTACAAAGAAATCCAACAGTAAAGACTGAAATTGCACAGAAAAAAGAAGTATTTGGAGAAAGTGTAACTTATGGATTCCTAGGTTATCCAGTTAGTCAAGCAGCTGATATTACAGCGTTTGAAGGAAAATTGATTCCAGTTGGAGAAGATCAACTACCTTTAATTGAACAATGCAGAGAAATAGTAAGAAAATTCAATAGTATATATGGTGAAGTTTTAACAGAACCAGAAGCTGTTTTATCAAACGCCAAAAGAATAAAAGGCTTAGATGGAAACGATAAAATGGGCAAATCTCTAGGAAATGCAATATACTTATCAGATTCAGAAGATGAAATAACTAAAAAAGTTATGAGTGCTGTAACAGATCCAAAAAGAATAAAAAAAGACGATTTAGGAAACCCTGATGTATGTATGGTTGCATATTATCATAATTTATTTACAAGCAAAGAAGATGTAAAAACAATTTGCGAGGAATGTAGAGCAGGCAAACGTGGCTGTGTAGCTTGCAAAAAACAACTTGCAAAAAACATAATTGAAACTCTAAGACCAATAAGAGAAAAAAGAAAATATTATGAAGAACATCCAGAAGAAGTAGACAAAATATTGGTAGAAGGCACAGCGAAAGCTAGAGAAAAAGCAAAAAATACAATGAAAAAAGTTAAAAAAGCAATGAAATTAGACTATTTTGAATAAGGGAGGAAAAAATGCTAGTAGATTACACAAAAATACATGTTAAATCTGGTGATGGTGGAAATGGTGCAATAACATTCAGACGTGAAAAATATGTAGCAGCAGGTGGACCAGATGGTGGAGACGGTGGAAAAGGCGGAGACGTATATTTCATTGTAGATCCAGATTCAAACACATTAATAAATTTTAGATATAACAAAAAATACAAAGCACAAAATGGTGAAAACGGCAGTGGTAGTAATTGCTATGGAAAAAAAGGTGAGGACTTATATATAAAAGTTCCTTTAGGAACAGTTATAAAAGACAGCGAAACAGGTAAAGTAATAGCTGACCTTTCAACACCAGGGCAAAAAGAATTAGTAATGCCAGGTGGAAGAGGAGGAAAAGGAAATTCTCACTTTGCAACTGCCACAAGGCAAGCACCACACTTTGCTCAAGGCGGAGAAAAGGGGATAGAAAAGGACTTAATACTTGAGTTAAAGCTATTGGCTGACGTAGGTTTAATAGGTTTTCCAAATGTTGGAAAGTCAACAATTTTATCAATGGTTACATCAGCAAAACCTAAAATTGCAGATTACCATTTTACAACCCTAGAACCAAACCTTGGAGTTGTAAAAACAGAGTATGGAGATAGCTTTGTAATAGCTGATATTCCAGGAATAATAGAAGGTGCAAGCCAAGGCGTAGGATTAGGACTACAATTTTTACGTCACATTGAAAGAACAAGACTATTATTACACGTAATTGATGTTTCTGGAACAGAAGGAAGAAATCCAGTTGAGGACTTTCAAACAATAAATAAAGAATTAAAAAAATATAGTGAAAAGCTATCAACAAGAAAACAAATAATTGTTGCAAATAAGGCAGATATTATGCAAGACAAAACTTTATATGACGAGCTAAAGGAAATGGCTCAAAAACAAAATATAGAAATATACAAGGTATCAGCAGCAACAGGCGAAGGACTAAAAGAATTGTTTAAAGTTGTAGCAGAAGAGCTAAAAAATCTTCCTAGAGAGGATATAATAGAAGCAGACGACAGAGTTGTATATACATTAAAAGAGGAAAAACAGGGATTTGAAGTTAAAAAGGAAAATGGCGAGTTTATTGTATCAGGTCCAGATGTTGATAGATTAATGGCCAGAGTCAACTTAGCAGATAATGAATCAATGTACTATTTTCAAAAAATGCTTAGAAATCTAGGCATTGAAGAAGCTTTAAGAAAAGCTGGAGCACAAGATGGAGATACAGTACGCTTTAACGACTGGGAATTTGACTGGTACAATTAAAAAACATAATTAAATAAGTGTCAAAAAAATATAAGTATTCATACTATATAGTGGAGGTATAGTATGAATACTTTATTATTTTTCTTTGCATTCCCAGTAGCAGTTATAATCTTCTCAATCGTTTTGGAAAAATTACTTAAAAATCCAATTATTGTTGCAAGTCTTATATTTGCTGTGTTTTTAATATTAACTTTCGCAGTATTTGGAGAAAACTTCTTAATTGCAACACTAGCGTACACAATACTTTCATTTGTAACAGCACTTATTGTACATTTATTATGCAGAAATGAAGAAAATGAACATAATATATGCGATTTACTAGAAGACCTATTATCAAACAATAACAACAATAATGATAATGAAAGTGTATGCGATACTGTAGAAGATTTACTTGGAAATAATTCAAATAATAGCTCAAATAACAGTAATTGCGGGTGTGGATGCAACAGGTACAGAAGAAGGTAAAAATATTATGAAGGTGTCATAATATTGTAACAAAAATGTAATATTACAAATTCCTATTTTATATTGACATTAGTTTATTAATCATATAAAATAGGAATACATTTTAAGATAAGCAAAAAAATAACACTAAAGATTTTTAATTCAAAACCTATCAAAGTCTCTTGGTTGTAGTTATGTGGCGTTTCTACAAATTCCCAAAACAAATAATAGGTCGGTATTTTAGGTACAAAGGTTTCAATAAGAAAATGTAACAAAAGAAGTAAAATTTAATTTAAAAATAAAGGGGAGAGATGTATTATGCAAATTATTAAAAGAGATGGAAGAATAACAGAATTTGATGAAGAAAGAATTATCAAAGCAATTACTTTAGCAATGTCAAATACACCAGGAGGAGTTGACATTGATTTAGCTACAAAAATAGCAGATAGTGTACGTAACCAAATAAAGGACAAGATACAAGTATCAGTTTATGAAATTCAAGACTTAGTTGAAAAGAAATTAATGGGTTCATCAAGAAAAGAAGTAGCACAGGTTTATATTACATATAGATATAATAGAGATGTAGCTAGAAAAGCAAAATCAAAAGACATGTTCCTAGAAATTATAGAAACAAAGTCAAATGATGTAACTCGTGAAAATGCAAACATGAATGCAGATACTCCAGCAGGAATGATGATGAAATTCGCAAGTGAAACAACAAAGCCATTTGTTGATGATTTTCTATTATCAAGTGAAGCTAGAAAAGCAGTAAAAGATGGATATATTCATATTCATGATAAAGACTACTATCCAACAAAAAGCTTAACATGTATTCAACATCCACTAGATAAAATATTAAAAAACGGATTTAGAGCAGGACATGGAAGTTCAAGACCAGCAAAAAGAATTGAAACAGCAAGTATAATTGGATGCATATCACTAGAAACTGTACAAAACGAAATGCATGGAGGACAAGCTATTCCAGCATTTGATTATTACTTAGCACCTTATGTTAGATTAACATATAAGGAAGAAGTTAAAAAACTAGAAAAAGTAATTGATCAAGACTTATCAAAACTATATGATGCTGAAATAAAAGATTATTTAAAAGCTGAAACAAAAGATTTAAAAGGCGAAGAAAAGTACAAGCAATTAGCAATAAATAATACAGTAGATAGAGTTCACCAATCAATGGAAGCATTTATACATAACATGAACACAATACATTCAAGAGGAGGAAACCAAGTTGTATTTAGCTCAATAAACTATGGTACAGATGATTCACCTGAAGGAAGATGTATTATAAGAGAGATGCTTTTATCAACAGAAGAAGGAGTTGGAAATGGTGAAACACCAATATTCCCAATTCAAATTTGGAAAAAGAAAAGAGGAATTAACTACTTACCAGAAGATAGAAACTATGACTTATATAAATTAGCTTGTAGAGTAACAGCTAAAAGATTTTTTCCTAACTTCTTAAACCTTGATGCAACATTTAATCAACACGAAAAGTGGAAAGCAGATGATCCAAACAGATATTACTACGAAGTTGCTACAATGGGATGCAGAACAAGAGTTTTTACAAATAGACATGGAGAAGATACATCAATAGGAAGAGGAAACCTATCTTTTACAACAGTAAACTTAGTAAAAATAGCAATAGAATCAGCAAAAGAAGCACAAACAAACCTTAGAATGAATTTTGAACTAGGCAAAGATAGTGAAAAATACATGACAGAAAAATATAACAAAGAGGTTAAAAAAATATTCCTAAATAAACTTGAAACATACACAGATATTGCAGCAAGACAATTATATGATAGATATAAGTTCCAATGTACAGCAGTAGCAAAACAATTCCCATTATTAATGTCTGGATTATGGCAAGATAGCGAAAAATTACATCCAGAAGATAGTGTTGAAGAAGTATTAAAACATGGAACACTAGGAATAGGATTTATAGGATTAGCAGAATGTCTAATAGCATTAACAGGTAAACATCATGCAGAATCTGATAAATCACAAAAACTAGGAATAGAAATAATAACACAAATGAAAGAAGCATGCGATAGATATTCAGATAGATACGATTTAAACTACTCATTACTTGCAACACCAGCAGAAGGACTATCTGGAAGATTCACAAAAATGGATAGAAAAGAATTTGGAACAATAATCGGCGTAACAGATAGAGACTACTACACAAACAGCAACCATGTTCCAGTATGGTACAAATGTACAGCAGAACAAAAAGCTAAAATTGAAGCACCATACCATAAGCTTACACTTGGTGGACATATCTTCTACATAGAGCTAGATGGAGATGCAACACACAACCCAGACACAGTAGAAGCAGTTGTAGACTTAATGGATAAATATGATATGGGATATGGTTCAATAAATCACACTAGGTCAAGATGTTTAGATTGTGGCTTCGAAAATGCAGATGCAAACTTAAAAATATGCCCAATGTGCCACAGCGAAAATATAGATACAATACAAAGAATAACAGGATACTTAGTTGGAACAACATCTCGTTGGAACAAAGGAAAATTAGCTGAGCTACATGATAGAGTAACTCATGGAATCAAATAATAGCTACAAATGAATTTAAAAAATAAGGAACGGCTTAAAAACAAAGCCGTTCCAAAACCAATAATAACCATAGAGAAAGGACTAAAAATTTATGAAAATCGCTGGTTTTTATGATGAAAGCATTTCAAATGGCGAAGGATGGAGAGCAGTACTTTTTGTAAGCGGTTGCCCACATCATTGCCCAGGATGCCACAACAAAGAAGCTCAAGACTTCAACTACGGTGAAGAATTTAACAAAAAAGAAATATTAGATAGAATAAAAGAAAACTCAATTTTAAAAGGAATAACAATTAGTGGAGGAGAACCACTATGCAAAGAAAACATAAACGAAGTTCGTAATTTTATTGAAGACGTAAAAGCAATTAGACCAAATTTCAACGTTTGGTGTTATTCTGGATACACATTAGATGAACTATTAGCAAGAAACGATGAAGATACAAATAAATGCTTAAATGATATAGACGTATTAGTTGATGGCGAATTTAAGTTAGATAAAAAAGATCCAACACTTAAATTTAGAGGTTCATCAAATCAAAGAATATTAGATGTGAAAAACAGTTTAAAAACACATCAATTTATTGAATACAAAATTTAAAAAATTTAATATAAATTTAATATATTTTTCATATAATACACAAAAATAAATTTAGAAAGGATTTTAATTATGGAAGAAAAGCAAACAAAAAAATCAAATATTATTACAAAGGAGACTATAATAGCTGCTGTTATAGGATTAGTAATAGGCATAGGAATAACAGCATTAGTAGTACTTTGCATGAATTCATTTGCAAAACATGCAGGAATAGCAAAACTTAAATATGGAGAGGACACAATGGCAACAGTAGATGGAAAGGCAATTAAAACAGACACAATATATCAAAAAGCAAAAAGAACACAAGGACTAGAATTATTGATAAATCAAGTCGATCAAGAAATTTTAGATAATATGTATACCTTAACTGATGAAGAAAAGGAAGAAGCTAAAGAAGAAGCAGAATCATATATTGAATACTACAAACAAAGTGGAGCAACAGAAGATGCAATATTTGCAAATAGCGGATGTGCAAATTATGATGAATTTATAAAATATGTTGAAGGAAATGTAAAATCTAAAAAATATTTATATGATTATTTAGAGAAAAAACTTGAAGCAGGAGCTGTTGATAAATATTATGAGGAAAATAAAGACAACATTGAAACTTATGATTCTGAACACATTTTAGTAAAAATAAGTAATGATGTTACAGATGAACAAGCTTTAGCATTAGCAAATGAAATAATAGGAAAACTAAATGAGGGAAAAACATTTGATGAAGTAGTAGAGGAATACAAAGACAAAATTACACATGAAAAACTTGGTTTCCAAGGAAAAAATTCAAATTTACAACAATCATATATTGATGAATTAGTAGCATTAAAAGATGGTGAATATAGCAAAACACCAATAAAAACTACTTATGGCTATCACATAGTTCATAGATTAAAAACAGCAACAAAGGAAGACTTAAGAGGTACAATAATAGAAACATTATCAACTGACTTACTAACAGAGGAACCAAACTTAACATATAAAGCCTTTATTGAACTAAGAAAAGAAAAAAATCTAACAATCTTTGATGAAGAAATAAATAAACAATATGAAGAATATTGCGAAAGAGTTTATGAAACAAATTCATAAAATATAATAAGGCAGGTATTAACCTGCCTTTTACTTGACAATTTTAATAAAAAAGTTTAAAATAGAAAAAGAGCATACCGAACAGTCGCGTATAAAATTCGCAAGGATTTATATGAGGAAAGTCCGGGCTCCATAGAGCAAGGATGCTGGATAACGTCCAGTGAGGGAAACCTTAAGGAAAGTGCAACAGAAAATAACAGCCCTATTTGGGCAATGGTGAAAAGGCGAGGTAAGAGCTCACCGCCAACTTGGAGACAAGTTTGGGACAATGTAAACCCCATCCGGAGCAACACCTAAATACAGAAGGAAAAGACGGCTCGTCATCTTCTAAACTGGTGGCTTGAAATATATAGCAATATATATTCTAGATAAATGACTGTTCAAGACAGAACCCGGCTTATAGATATGCTTTTAAATATTAAATGTGTTCTTAATTAAAATTAAGAACATTTTTAATTATTTTTTAATAATCAAATTTTAAAATGTAATTATTAAAAAATGAAAGGAATTAAAAAATGAAAGTTCTTATAATTGAAGACGAAAAAGTTTTATCAGATACCATTGCACAATGTATTGGACAGGAATTCCAAACAGAACAAGCTTATGATGGATACGAGGGATATAGTTATGCAAAAGAAAACATATACGACGCAATAATTTTAGACCTAATGCTTCCAGAAATGTCTGGCTATGATGTACTATTAAAACTTAGAGAAAACAAAGTGTATACACCAGTATTAATACTAACCGCAAAGGATTCAATATCAGATAAACTAAAAGGCTTTAGATATGGAGCAGATGATTATTTAGTAAAACCATTTGAAGTTGAGGAATTAATAGCAAGATTGCAAGCAATAATTAGAAGAACAAAAGGCAACTATCAAGACGATTTACTAGAATTTAAAGACCTAAAAATAAACATACAAAAAAGAAACATTACAATAAAAGATAAAGAAGTAACATTACAAGGAAAACAATTTGATATATTAGAATACCTAGTAACTTCTAAAAATAAAATTTTAACAAAAGAGCAAATATTTGATAAAATATGGAGCTTTAACTCTTTTACCACAACAAATGTAGTTGAAGTGTACACAAGTGAACTTCGCAAAACACTAAAAAAATATGGCTACGACAAATACATCAAAACAATTAGAGGCGTAGGATACATGCTATCTGAAAAGTAAATATTAAACCCCGACGAGATTTGGCGGATTTTCTAGTAGTAAATCTAAATATTAACAACAAATTAGCACATTTTTTGCAAAAGGGATGTAATTTTGCAAAAAATGTGCTAAAATAGTATGTAAACAAAAAAATGGAGGAACCCCCATGATAGAAATTTTAAAAGACACTATAATGGATAGCTTAAAGCTATTGCCTTTTTTATTTATAACCTATATAATAATGGAATTAATTGAGCATAAAGCAGGAGAAAAAACAGAACGAATAATAAAAAAATCTGGAAAATTTGGACCTGTAGTAGGTGCATTACTTGGAATAGTCCCACAATGTGGCTTTTCAGCAGTTGCATCAAATTTTTATGCTGCAAGAATAATAACAAGAGGAACACTTATCGCAATATTCCTATCAACATCAGATGAAATGCTACCAGTATTAATATCAGAAGGAGCAGCAATTAGTTTAATCTTACAAATACTATTAATAAAAATAGTTATAGGTATGGGAATAGGACTAGTAATAGATTTACTAGATAGAAAAAAAACTATGCAAGCTACACATAATGAAATACACAAAATATGTGAAGACGAAAACTGTAATTGCGATGAAGAAGGTATATTAAAATCAGCCATAAAGCATACAGTACAAATATTTGCATATATATTTGTAATAAGCTTTATAATTAACACAATAATCTTTGCTATTGGAGAGGACAAGATTGCAAATTTAATTGTAAATATACCAATACTAGGCTCTCTAATATCTGCTGCAATAGGCATAATTCCAAATTGTGCAAGTTCAATTATTCTAACAGAGCTTTATCTAGAAAACATAATTTCAATAGGCTCAATGATAGCTGGATTACTTGTAAATTCTGGAATTGGCGTATTAGTATTATTTAAAGTAAACAAAGATAATAAAGAAAATTTAAAAATACTAGGAATATTATACTTAGTAGGAATTACAGCAGGAATAGTTTTAGACTTATTAATTTAAAAACAAGGGTGATTAAATGGATAGATTTGAATCAACTCAAAAAGCAAGTATTTTTGGAATAATAGGAAATATATTTTTACTAATTATAAAAACAATAGTTGGAATTATGACAAAAAGCCAAGCTATGATTGCAGATAGCGTAAATAGTGCAGGAGATATTTTCTCGTCATTCATGACATTTGTAGGCAATAAAATAGCAAGTAAACCAAGTGATGATGACCATAATTTAGGCCATGGAAAAGCAGAATACATATTTTCATTGCTAGTAAGCATCTCAATGATAATTGTTGCAGTAAAACTATTACAAAACTCTGTGGTAGCCTTAATAAACCAAACAGGGTATACTTTTTCATGGTGGTTAGTAGTAATTTGTATTGTAACAATAATTACAAAATTATCTTTATATATATACACACATTCACTAGCTAAAAAACATAACAATATTTTACTAGAAGCAAATGCAAAAGACCATATAAACGACTGTGTTGCTACAACATTTAACCTTATTGCAGCATTACTAAGCCTAGTGGGAATATTATGGTTTGATGGAATTGTAGGAACAGGAATATCAGTATGGATACTTTGGTCAGGAATAAATATATTCTTAGAAAGCTATAACGTTCTCATGGATAAAACAATTAGTTGCGAAAATAAACAAAAAGTATTTGATATAATAAAAAAATACAAAGAAATAAAAAAAGTTGAACACTTTAATGCAACACCAGTTGGCTATAAATACCAAATATCATTTACAATATATGTAGATGGCAATTTATCAACCTTTGAGAGCCATGAAATAGCAAATAGACTAGAAAAAGAATTATCAAAATTGGATGAAATATACTTAACTGTAATACATGTAAATCCAATAAAAATAGAAAAAGGAGAGCATTAAAATTTATGAACGACAATATTGTAGTAAAAGGAGCAAGAGAACACAATTTAAAAAATATAAATGTAACAATACCAAAAAATAAATTAGTTGTTATAACAGGACTTTCAGGCTCTGGCAAATCTTCATTAGCTTTTGATACATTGTATGCAGAAGGACAAAGAAGATATGTAGAGAGTTTATCTTCTTATGCACGTCAATTCCTAGGATTAATGGAAAAACCAGATGTTGAATCAATAGAAGGTCTTTCACCAGCAATCGCAATCGACCAAAAAACCACTTCAAAAAATCCACGTTCAACAGTTGGAACAGTTACAGAAATATATGATTATATACGTTTGCTATATGCAAGAATTGGAGAACCTCATTGCCCTAACTGTGGAAAGAAAATAGAAAAACAAACAATAGACCAAATTGTAGAAACTGTAATGAACCTAGAAACAGGAACAAAAATACAAGTATTGGCACCTGTTGTTAGAGGAAAAAAAGGCGAATACAAAGCACTTTTAGAAGGCTTTTCAAAGGAAGGTTTTGTAAGAGTAAGAGTAGATGGAACTATATATGAATTAACAGACGATATAGATTTAGATAGAAAGAAAAAACATAATATAGATTTAATTGTAGACAGGCTAGTAATAAAAGATGATATAAGAAGTAGATTAGCAGAATCTATAGAAATATCTTTAAAGTATGCAAACAATTTAGTTATAATAAACACACCAAGTGAAGAAATGCTATTTAGCCAAAACTATGCTTGCCCAGATTGCAATATCAGCATAGAAGAGCTATCACCTAGAATGTTCTCATTTAATAACCCATTTGGAGCTTGCCCAGAATGTACTGGAATTGGTTATTTAATGAAAATGAATGAAGACCTGATAATACCAGATAAAAATAAAACATTATATGATGGAGTAAAAGCATTTGGAGCCAGCACAATGAAAAAAGGCGACACCATGGCAAAAATGTATTTTGAAAGCATTGGAAAACATTACGGAGTAGACATAAATGTACCAATAAAAAAATTACCAAGAGAATTTTTAAATAAAATACTATACGGAACAGGAACAGAAGAAATTGATTTTAGATTTTCCTCAGCAGCAGGAGAAAGAAAATTTAGAGCCCCATTTGAAGGTGTAATTCCTACTCTAGAAAGAAGATACAGAGAAACAAAATCTCAAGGAATGAGAGATTTTTATGAATATTATATGACAGAAAGCCCTTGCGAGGCTTGCCATGGAGCAAGATTAAAAAAGGAAAGCTTGGCAGTAACAGTTGGAGGAAAAAACATACAAGAATTAACAGATATGCCAATAGCAAAAATACAAAACTTTGTAAATAATCTAAAAATAGATAGAACAAAAACCCTAATTGCAAACCAAATATTAAAAGAACTAAATAAGAGATTACAATTTTTAGTTGATGTAGGGCTAGAATACTTAACATTATCAAGACCAGCAGGAACTCTATCAGGAGGAGAAGCACAAAGAATACGTTTAGCAACACAAATTGGGGCAGGATTATCAGGAGTTTTATATATCCTTGATGAACCAAGCATAGGTCTACACCAAAGAGATAATGATAAATTAATAGCAACACTAAAAAAATTAAGAGACCTAGGAAACACTGTTGTAGTTGTAGAACATGATGAAGACACAATGTATGCAGCAGATTATATAGTAGATATTGGACCTGAAGCAGGTGTACATGGAGGAAATGTAATTGCAACAGGAGATGTAGAGAATATAAAGAAAAATCCAAACTCAATTACTGGTGCTTACTTAAGTGGTAGAAAGCAAATAAAAGTACCAAGTAAAAGAAGAAAATCAAATGGTAAATCAATAGAAATTAAAGGAGCAAAACAAAACAATTTAAAAAATATTGATGTTAAAATACCACTTGGTGTATTTACTTGTGTAACAGGTGTTTCAGGCTCAGGAAAAAGTACATTAATAAACGAGATATTGTATAAAGGATTAGCTAAAGAACTATATAATTCAACTGAATTTCCAGGAAAACATGACAAAATACTAGGAATAGAAAACATAGACAAAGTAATAAACATAGACCAATCACCAATAGGAAGAACTCCAAGGTCAAACCCAGCAACATATACTGGAGTGTTTGATTTGATTAGAGACATTTTTGCAGGAACAAATGAAGCAAAATTAAGAGGATATGAAAAAGGAAGATTCAGCTTTAATGTATCAGGTGGTAGATGTGAGACTTGCCAAGGAGATGGAGTGTTAAAAATAGAAATGCACTTTTTACCTGATATATATGTGCCTTGCGAAGTTTGCCATGGAAAGAGATATAACAGAGAAACACTAGAAGTTAAATATAAAGGAAAAAATATAGCAGATGTACTTGATATGACAGTAGAAGAAGCACTAGAATTCTTTGAACACATACCAAAAATAAAACAAAAAATCCAAACACTATATGATGTAGGATTAGGATATGTAAAACTTGGACAACCATCAACTACACTATCAGGAGGAGAGGCACAAAGAGTAAAACTCGCAACAGAACTTTCAAAACGTGCAACTGGCAAAACACTATATATCCTAGATGAACCAACAACAGGCCTTCACATAGCAGATGTTCATAAATTAATAGAAATATTACAAAGATTAGTAGATACAGGAAACAGCATAGTAGTAATAGAACATAACTTAGATTTAATAAAAACAGCAGACCATATAATAGATTTAGGCCCAGAAAGTGGAGAAAAAGGCGGAGAAGTAATAGCTTGTGGAACACCAGAACAAATTGTAAAAAATGAAAGGTCATATACAGGTAAATTTTTAAAAAAGATGTTAGAAAAAAACTAAAAATATCTTGCAATTAAAATTCTTTTTGTGTAAAATATATTTAAGTATACAAAGGGAGGAATAATTAAATGAGAGGAAACAAAGGAATAACTCTAATAATAGTAGTACTTACAGTAGTAATACTAGCAATATTGGTATTATTAAGCATTGACTTAGTGGTAAATAAAAAATTATTTAGTAAATCAAAAACCACTGTAGAAAAAGCAAATAACCAATTAGCACAAGACCAAAACATAGAAAACTCACTACTAGAAGACTGGGACGAAACAACAGGAACATCAATAAAAACAGGAACAAAGGCACCACCATGCAGGGAACACAAATATGGAGAATGGCAAATAACTCAACCAACATGCCTTTTACCAGGAAAAAAAACAAGAGAATGTACAGTATGTGGAGCAAAACAAACAACAACTAGTGGAGCAGCACTAGGGCATAATTATGTTGATGGAGTATGCTCAAGATGTGGAGCAGAGGAGCCGAAAGTTACAGTAAAACCAGGTGTATTGGCAAAAGAAAATGCAGGATATACAGATGACGCAGGAAACACAGCAATAATTCCAAAAGGATTTACAGTATCAGACGCAACAGGAGAAAAGGATATATCAACGGGATTAGTAATTTACGATATACCAGAAAGCGAAATAGATAAAGTAACATGGGATGGAACAGAAAAAACAAAATATAATCAATTTGTATGGATACCAGTAGAGGTAAATAAAACAACAGAGCCAAAAGATACAGAAACGAGCATAGCAAGTTTTAAAAGAAGTGTATGGCAAGACAACGCAAGAGTTGCAAATAATGCTCAAAGCTCAACAAGTTTTCCATCAAGTTCGTACTCATGGAGTAATTATACCGAACCATATTCAAAAGATAGCAGTGATTATGATGGAACAGGCACAGGAAAAACAGGAATATCAGCACAAATAACAGAACTAACCCAAAGCATATATAAATATGGAGGATTTTACATAGGAAGATACGAAGCAGGAAGTGAAACAGAAAGAACTAATTCATCAGGAGTTACAACATTAGGAATAAAGCAAGATATGTACCCATATATCTATGTAAAATGGGAAGATAGTATGAACAACATAGGAACAACAGGAGCAGTATATTTAAGTAATAGCTTATATACCGGAAAAACAGGCTATGGAGTAAAAAGTATGTTATGTACAGGAGCAGCATGGGACAGTATGCTAGACTTTGTAAAAGATTCAAACCACAGTGTAACAGATAGTACCACATGGGGAAATTATAAAAATTCAGAAACATTTGAAATTACAAGAGGCTCCTATGCAGTTCTGAACACAAGCAGTTATACTCTTGGAAGTTTTAACAATGTGGAAAGTAATTATTCAAAAATGAAAGGTAAATCTATTTTACTAACCACAGGAGCAACAGGAGCAACAGAAAGAAATAGTAGTAAAAATATATATGATGTAGCAGGAAATTGCTATGAATGGACTACAGAGGCGTACAACACCAGCAGTCGAGTTGTCAGGGGTGGCAGTTACAACCTCACTGGCTCTAGCTATCCAGCGAGTTTCCGTCGCAGCAGCACTCCGACTGACAGCTACGACTACTTTTCGTTTAGACCCCTACTTTATGTAGCGCTGTAGGCTTGCAGGCGATAAAATAATTAAATATTCCAAAGTAGTTTTAGGAAAACTACTTTGAAGCTAAGTAACTTAGCGAATTTTATACGCTAAGTGAAGGCATTTTTCCCCTTGTCTCTCAAGGGAAAAAATGCCCACTAGCGTGGCGCCACTAGCGTGGCGCTTTTTCTCATGTTTTAGAGGGCTATAATAGCCTCTAAAATAGGAGAAAAAGCTGTAACTTGTAATGACCATTGCATGTTAGAAGTTTAAGCTGTGTAAATGGAAAATAAATGCCAAATATAGGCTTTCGTCCAGCACTCTAATACAAATTTGAGATTATGTGTTTTAAGGAATACATACAGTAAAAGTATTAGTATTAAAGAGATTTATTCCTTCCTAATATAGGTAAAAAAGTATCAATAAAATGTGTATTAGTAAAAAAATTTCGAACATACACATTTTATGCTAACTAAAGAGGGGAGAGACCTTATGAATGAAGTATTTTTAATAGGCAAAGTAATTGAGGATATAGAATATAAATTTATGTTAAAAAAACGAAAAAATGCAAAAGCAAAAATAGAATTGAAATTAATAGATGAAACAAAAGTAGAAGTCGTTGCATATAACGAGCAGGCAGACTATACTTTGCAAAACATAAAGATAAGAAACAATGTATTTGTATATGGAAAACTTCAAAATAGTGAGATAGTTATAAATAAAATTATTAAAATATAGATGATGAATTTGGGACATTTTCCTAAAATAAACAATAGGATTTTATCATAAAATAATCATAAAAAATCCACTAATAGGTGGTAATTATTTATAATTTATGATATACTTAAATGCATAAATTTATAAACGAGGTAAAATATGTTAATAGATAAATTTATTGAATCAAAAATAAAAGTATATGCTTTTGTTGGACCTTCTGGAACAGGTAAAAGTTATAGAGCCCAGATGGTGGCAAGTGAGCATGGTATACATTACATAATAGATGATGGCCTTCTTATTAAAGATAATGAAGTTATAGCAGGTGTTTCAGCTAAGAAAGCTCCAACAAAAATTGAGACTGTAAAAGGGGCATTGTTTTTAAATGAGGCTAAAGCAGAGGAAATAAAAAAGGCTTTTAGAAAATATAAACCAGAAAGTTTACTTATACTTGGAACATCAGATGGTATGATAGAAAAAATAAGAACAAACTTAAATCTTCCAGAAATTGAAAAAACTATATATATTACAGATGTTGCAACTGAGCAAGAAATGGAAGAGGCTAAAAGAATGAGAACAACTGAAGGAAAACATGTTATTCCAGTACCAACATTTGAAATAAAAAAGGATTTCTCAGGATATATATTAGATCCTTTACAAATATTCAAATCAAAGGGAAAAAACGAAAAACCATATATATCAGAAAAATCAATAATAAGACCAACCTTTAGTTATTTGGGAAATTATACAATATCAGATGGAGCTTTAAAAGACATTATAGAGCATTTAGCAAGTAAAGTTGAGGCAATACATAAGATATACAGAACAAGGATTGAAAAGACTGATACAGGAATAAATATTTATATAGAAATTGTGCTTGTATATGGATTTAATATTATTTCTTCTTTGCAGAATTTTAAAAAGAAATGTATAAAAGAAATTGAAAATTTAACAGCAATGAATGTTGACAAAGTTCAAATATTAGCAAAAGGAATATATAGAGAAGAAAAAGAAGAAAATTAGCAAACATAGTAAAGAAAGGACAATCAACAATGGGATTTGTAGTAGGAATAGATGGAACAGCTGGAAGCGGCAAGGGAACAGTAACTAAAAATATAGCAAATAAATTAGGATTAATTAATATAGATACAGGAAGCACTTATAGATGTGTTGCATTGGCAGGAATAAGAGCAAATGCAATTAAGGATAAAATTATAGATGAAAAGAAGATAATTGAATTATTAGATAAAATATCTATAAAAATAGAAAACACACCAACAGGTGATAAAGTATTTCTAAATGGAGAAGATGTAACAACTAAAATAAGAGAAAAAGATGTTACCCAAGTAGTATCACCAGTATCCTCAATAAAAGAAGTAAGATACAAAATGGTTGATTTGCAAAGGGAACTAGCAAATGGAAAAGATGTAATTATGGAGGGCAGAGATATATGTACTTATGTATTTCCAAATGCAGATGTAAAAATATATTTAGACGCTTCTGAAGAGGAAAGGGCAAAAAGAAGACTCCTAGAAATGCAGGAGAAAAAAATTGAAATGACTTATGATGAAGTTTTAGATAATATAAGAAAAAGAGACTACAATGATAAACACAAAGAAATAGGAGCACTAAAACTTGCACCAGATAGCATAGTTATTGATACTACAGATTTAAGTATTGAAGAAGTAGAAAATAAAATCATTCAAATTATAAAGGAAAAGAGAAAATAAATGAGAGTAATTATAAAATTTTTATTTAAAATATTTGCAATCATACTATATAGACCAAAAATAGTGGGAAAAGAGAATCTACCAAAAGAAGGTGGTGCACTTCTTTGCCCAAACCATGTAAGCAATTTAGACGCAGCAGTTATTGTAGCAATGTTTAAAAGAAAAGTAAATGTATTAGCCAAGGAAGAATTATTTAAAAACAAATTCTTATGTTGGATAGCAGATTTATTTGGCATATATCCTGTAAAAAGAGGAAAAGCAGATATGCAAGCAATAAAAATATCATTAACATTACTAAAACGAAATGAAATATTACTTATATTTCCAGAGGGAACAAGAAATGGAATGAAAAAGGGTATAAAGCCTAAAAATGGTGCAGTTTTAATTGCTGCAACAGCTAAAAAACCAATAATACCAATAGGAATTCAAGGCAGTTTTAAACCATTTACCAAGGTAATTGTAAACATAGGAAAACCAATAGACTACTCAAATCTAAAAGAAGAAGTAAAAGATAAAGAGGAAGCAAGTTGTCTTACAGCAGAACTTATGGAAAAGATAGTAGAACTAAGAGATGAAGACATAAAAAGTGTAAAGAAATTAAAAGAAAAACAAAAACAAGTATAATAGAAACAGGTGAAAAGATGGAAACAGATAAAATTAAAGCAATTATAGAAGCAATATTATTTTCTTGTGGTAGACCAGTTGAAATGAAGGAATTAATAACAGCAACAGAAATACCAGAAAAGGATATAATTAAAATAGTAGAAGAAATGAAAGAAGACTATTCAAATGAAAATAGAGGAATTGAAATAGTAAAAATAGACAATGGCTATACATTATGCAGTAAAAAGGAATATAGAGATTACATATATCCATTATTTGACAATAGAGCAAAACCAAACATCTCAAATGCAGCAATGGAAACACTTGCAATAATTGCATATAATCCTAAAATTACAAGAGCAGAAATTGAAGCAATACGTGGGGTAAACTCAGATGCAACAATATATAAATTATTAGAATATAATTTAATTGAAGATGCAGGAAAGTCAGATGCTCCAGGAAAACCTACAGTATATCAAACAACAGCTGAATTTTTAAAAACATTTGGAATATCAAATTTAGACGAATTACCAGAGCTTCCAAGATACAAAATAGATGAAAACGAGCAACTAGTAATAGATGATGTAATAGAAGAAAAAATGAGCAATAAAGCTTAAAAAGTAACTTCCCAATGTAAATGAAGCATCAGAATACAAAAAAATGAAAAAAAATTGGAAAAAGTATTGACAAGTGTCAAAAAAAATAGTATACTAATATTCGTTGAACGGACGGGCGCATAGCTCAGCTGGTAGAGCATCTGCCTTACAAGCAGGAGGTCATAGGTTCGAGCCCTATTGCGCCCACCATTTTTTGGCCCGGTAGTTCAGTTGGTTAGAACGCTAGCCTGTCACGCTAGAGGTCGACGGTTCGAGCCCGTTCCGGGTCGCCATTTTTTTAATATGATAATTTGGCTCGATAGCTCAGTTGGTAGAGCAGGGGACTGAAAATCCCCGTGTCACTGGTTCGATTCCCGTTCGAGCCACCAGACAAAACCGTTATATTGAAAAATATAGCGGTTTTTATTTTATTAAAAAAATAATATAAAACATATTGACAAAAAGTATAGTTTTGTAGTATTATTTAAGATATTTTAAAAAAGAATGAGAGTGATTGAAAATGAGATTAAGCAAAGATTTTTTCTACACAATTAAAGAAAACATAGCAGATGAAGATTCAACAAGTGGAAGGCTGCTAGTAAAAAGTGGAATGATAAAGAAGATTGGAAATGGTATATATGCAAAAATGCCCTTAGGTGAAAAAACTGCAAAAAACATTGAAAAAATTGTAAGAAAACACATGAATGAAGCTGGAGCAAGTGAAGTAAGAATGCCATCACTACTACCAATGGAAGTATTTGAAAAAACAGGTAGAAAAAATGCTTTTGGACCTAGTATGTTTAAGCTAAAAGATAGATATAATAGAGATTATGCGCTAGGACCAACTCATGAAGAACTATTTGCAATATCTGCATTAAGCAAAGTAAAATCATATAGAGATTTGCATTTTACAACATATCAAATTGGACCTAAATTTAGAGATGAAATGAGACCTCGTTTAGGATTAATTAGAACAAGAGAATTTACAATGAAGGATGCATACAGCTTTGATAAAGATTTAGAAGGCTTAGATGAATCTTATAAGAAAATGTTTGAAGCATATCACAAGATATTCCAGGAAATAGGTCTTGACTATACAGTAGTAAGAGCAGATACAGGACTTATGGGAGGATTATTATCAGAAGAATTTCAAGCAATAACAAATATTGGAGAAGATGTACTTGTAATGTGTGATAAATGCGATTTTTCATCAAATATGGAAATTAGCCCAAATGCAACCAAGGAAATAGATAATGAAGAAGAAAAAGAACTTCAACTAGTAGAAACTGTAAACCAACATACTATTGAAGAAGTATGTAAGTTTTTGAATTTAGATATTAAGAAAACAGTAAAAGCAATGCTTATGAATATAGATGGTAAATTAGTTATATTATTCATAAGGGGAGATAGAGAATTAAATGAAACAAAGGTACTTAAACTACTTGGAGCAAGTGAAATGGGCTTTGCAAATGATGAATTAATTGCAACTTCAAATGCAGTACCAGGATACACAGGACCAATAGGATTAAACTGCAGAATTGTTATTGATAATGAAATACTAAACATGAAAAACTTTTGCTGTGGTGCTAATAAAGAAAATTACCATTATATAAATGCCAATGTTAAAGATTTTAAATATGATATGGTTGGAGACATAGTAAATGTAAAAGAAGGCGATACTTGCCCAAAATGTGGTGGAAAATTATTCTTCAAAAAGGGAATAGAAGTTGGAAATACATTCAAGCTAGGAACAAAATATGCAGAAGGTCTAGGACTAACATATTTAGATAGCGAAAACAAAAGTCATCCAGTAATAATGGGCAGCTATGGAATAGGAATAGAAAGAATTATTTCAGCAGTTGTTGAACAAAATAATGATGAAAAAGGAATAATTTGGCCAATAAACCTTGCTCCATATAAAGTTGCAATAGTTGTAATAAATCCAAAAGAAGAAAAACAACTAAGTGTGGGAGAAGAAATATACAATAAACTAAACGAGCAAGGAATTGATACAATATTAGATGACAGAAATGAAAGACCAGGAGTAAAGTTTAATGATATGGACTTAATAGGAATCCCTGTAAGAATAACAATAGGCAAAAAAATAAAAGATGATATATTAGAAATAAAACTAAGAAAAGAAGACACTGTAGAAGAATGTAAAGTTGAAGATGCAATAGAAAAAATAAAAGAAATTATATCAAAATAAAAACAATGATAACGATTATTGTACTACTTTCTCTGATCAAGATGTTAAATTCGATAATGAAGAATTACAAACTGAAAGTTTATCATTTAATATGGGTGCTGGAGAAGCTCAAATAAAAAGTCTCAATAGTTAACAAAATAACTATTGAGCTTTTTTTACATAAGTTTTTCTAATTCTTTTATTTTATCACGTAGTTCAGCTGCTTTTTCAAACTCCATATTTGCAGCATATTTAAGCATTTCATCAGTTAAACTGTTTATAATATTTTCTACAGATTCTTCTTTATTTATTTGATATTTTGAATTTACATCCTCTAAGATTGTAGCCTTAATAGCCTCACGAATTCCTTTATTTATTGTTTTAGGAGTAATTCCATGTTCTTTATTATATGCGATTTGTATTTCACGACGTCTATTTGTTTCTGAAATTGCTTTTTCCATGCTATCAGTTAATTCATCAGCATACATAATAACAGTACCATTAACATTTCTTGCTGCTCTACCTATTGTTTGAATAAGAGACCTTTCGGAACGCAAGAAACCTTCTTTGTCGCTATCTAAGATTGCAACTAAAGAAACTTCAGGAATATCTAATCCTTCTCTTAAAAGGTTAATTCCAACTAAAACGTCAAATTCACCTAATCTTAAATTACGTATAATTTCCATTCTTTCTAGTGCTTTAATGTCTGAATGCATATAATTTACCTTGATGTCAAGACTTTTTAGATATGCTGTTAAATCTTCAGCCATTTTTTTAGTAAGTGTAGTTACTAAAACTCTTTCATGTTTTTCTACACGCTCTCTTATCTCATTTATCAAGTCGTCCACTTGGTTAGTAGCAGGTTTTACAATAATTTTAGGATCTAAAAGCCCAGTAGGACGAATAATTTGCTCAACCGTTTGAACAGAATGTTCCTTTTCATAATCAGCAGGAGTAGCACTTACAAATATACATTGATTAATCCTTCCTTCAAATTCATTGAATTTTAAAGGCCTATTATCATAAGCAGAAGGAAGTCTAAAACCATAATTAACTAGTGAATCTTTTCTTGCCTTATCTCCATTATACATTGCTCTAACTTGAGGTATAGTAGCATGAGACTCATCAATAAGTAGTAAAAAATCTTTTGGAAAATAATCAAAAAGAGTGTATGGCGCAGAACCAGGTTTTCTACCACTAATATGTCTTGAATAGTTTTCAATACCTTGGCAGAAGCCAGTCTCAACAAGCATTTCAATATCAAAATTTGTTCTTTCTTCAATCCTTTGAGCTTCAATTAATTTATTATGACTCTTGAAATATTTAATTCTTTCTTCAAGCTCGGCTTCAATGGTTGTAATAGCACCTTTTAACTTATTTTCAGAAGTAGCATAGTGTGAATTAGGACCAATAAGAGCATGAGCTCTAACGCCAATAGGCTTTCCGTGTTAGAGGGTTAATTTCTGTAATTTTTTCAATTTCATCACCCCAAAACTCAAGCCTCATAGCACTTTCACCAGTATTTGAAGGATATATTTCTAAGATGTCGCCCTTTGCTCTAAAAGTACCCCTTTTAAAATCCATTTCATTTCTAGAGTATTGCATTTCAACTAATTTTTTCATTACATCATTTCTAGACTTATTCATACCAGGACGAATAGACATCATGAGTTCTTGATAATCTTCCGGATCACCTAAACCATAAATACAAGAAACAGAGGCAATTATTATAACATCTTTTCTTTCAAATAAAGATAAAGTTGCAGAATGTCTTAATTTATCTATTTCATCATTTATAGAGGCATCCTTTTCAATATAAGTGTCTGATTGAGGTATATAGCTTTCAGGTTGATAATAATCGTAATAGCTAACAAAATATTCAACAGCATTTTCAGGGAAAAATTCTTTAAATTCTGAATAAAGCTGACCAGCTAAAGTTTTATTATGAGCCAAAACTAAAGTAGGCTTTTGAACTTGCTGAATAATGTTTGCCATTGTAAATGTCTTTCCGTGAGCCTGTTACACCCAATAGCGTTTGAAACTTTTTACCTTCTAAAATACCTTTACTTAATTTATCTATTGCCTGTGGTTGATCACCAGTAGGCTTATAATCTGATACTAATTTAAACATTTTTCCTCCTCGTAAAAGTAAAAAAATAAATTCAAAATATATTATATCATACAACACACTTGTTCGTAAATATCTTTTAATAAAAAAGTGAAATAAAGTAACATATATCTTCCATTTTCAACCATTTAATGATATAATGTCTTAGAATTAAGGAGGAATTTATGGCAATTATTCTAGATGGTAAAGAAACAGCAAAAAAAACAAGAGAAAATTTAAAAGGAAAAGTAGCAGAATTGAAAGAAAGAAATATTAAACCAAAGCTTGCAGTTATTATGGTAGGAGATGACAATGCTTCTAAAATATATGTTAGAAATAAAAGCAAGGCTTGTGAGGAACTAGGTATTGATTATGAAGAAATTAACATGGGCGAGGACACTACACAAGAACAACTACTAGATACAATAAAAAAACTAAACAATAGAAATGATATACATGGTATATTATTGCAAAGCCCTGTTCCAAAAGGCTTAGATATAAATGAGGCATTTAGAACAATCATTCCGGAGAAAGATGTTGATGGGTTTAATCCAATAAATGTTGGAAAATTAGCATTAGGACAAGAAACCTTTGTGTCTTGCACTCCTTTTGGAATTATAAAATTATTAGAAGAATATAATATTCCAATAGAAGGCAAAAATGCAGTTATAATAGGAAGAAGCAATATTGTTGGAAAACCAATGCTACATTGTTTATTAAATAAAAATGCAACTGTTACAATATGCCATTCAAAAACAAAGAATTTGGAAGAAATAACAAGAAAAGCAGATATACTTATTGTAGCAATAGGAAAAACAAAATTTGTAACACAAGATATGGTAAAACCAGGGGCTGTTGTTGTAGATGTAGGAATTAATAGAAATGAACAAGGCAAGGTTTGTGGAGATGTAGATTTTGAAAATGTTGAAAAGATTGCAAGTTATATAACTCCAGTTCCAGGAGGAGTTGGACCAATGACAATAGCAATGCTTATGACAAATGTAATAAAAGCAGCAAAATAGAGGCGACATTTTACTGCAAAATTAAAATAAGGGGAGAACTGAAAGGAAGTATAATATTTGAATAAATATTGGATTTGGTTCTCAAGAATAAATAAAATTGGTGCAAAAGCACAATACAAATTGTTAGAAAAATATGAAACTCCAGAAAATATATGGAGCTTAGACGAAAACGAGTTAAAAGAAACATTAACTCAAGAACAAATAAAAATAGTAATGAATAATGAATATAAAGAAAATTTGGAAAAATATATGGAATATATGAAAAAACACGGCATAAAAATGATAACAATAAATGATAAAAAATATCCATATAATTTACGAAATATTTACGACCCGCCTGTAGTATTATATTTGGTTGGAAATGAAAACACTTTAAATAATTCTTCGATTGCTATTATAGGAAGTAGATTATGCAGTAGCTATGGTAAAATGATAGCCAAACAGTTTGCGTATAATATATCAAAACATAACATAAATATAGTATCTGGGCTTGCCAAAGGAATAGACGCTTGTGCACATATTGGAGCTATTGAGGCTGGAAAACCTACAATAGCAGTGATAGGTACAGGATTAGACATCATATATCCAGAAGAAAATAGAAAAATATATCAAGATATAGTAAAAACAAATGGCACAATAATAACGGAATATGTTGTAGGAACAAAGCCAGATAAAATGAATTTCCCTGCAAGAAATAGAATTATAAGTGGCTTATCAGCAGGAGTTTTAGTAGTAGAGGCAAGCAAAAAGAGTGGCACTTTTATTACAACAGATTTTGCATTAGAACAAGGGAAAAACATTTATGCAATTCCACGGTAATATAAACAGCACTACCTCAATTCGGCACAAATGAACTCATAAAACAAGGAGCAAAAATGGTAACAAACCAGAACGATATTTTAGAAGATTTTTCTTGAAATTTATTGTTAAATGTAATATAATGTTAAAGAATCATGTTTAAAGGTAAAAAGCCTTTAGAAAGGAAAAAATATGAGAGAAAGAAGTAAAAATACAAAAAAACAAACTAAAAGAATACCAGAAAATAAAGACGATATGGAACAAACAAAAAAATACAAAATAAAAACAAAAAGAAAAAATACTAAACTTAGAAAAATAATTAAAATCACAATTTTAGTTATTCTTTTAGCCATAATCGTAGCTGCTGGAATAGCTGCTGGAAAAATATATGGAATCTTTAAAGAAGCAAAATTAAATATGGAAGATGTAGTAATTAAAGGTGAAAACTCAATAGCTAAAGATATTGATGGTAATATTTGTGCAGTATTGAGTGGAGATGAAAATAGGGAAAACATATCTATTTCAGAAATGTCAGCATACCTTCCTAAAGCTTTTGTTGCGATTGAGGATGAAAGATTTTATGAACATCAAGGTGTTGATATTAAAAGAACAGGAGCTGCAACAGTAACTTATGTATTAAATAGAGGTAAATCATCTTTTGGAGGAAGTACAATAACACAACAATTAGTAAAAAACTTAACATCAGATAAAGAAGACAACTGGAAAAGAAAAGTTAGAGAAATGGCAAGAGCATATTACCTAGAAAAAGAATTATCAAAATCACAAATACTAGAATTATATTTAAACTTAATATTCTTAGGTGGAAGATCATTTGGAGTAGAAGTTGCATCAAACTATTATTTCAGCAAAAGTGCTAAAGACTTAAGCTTAGCTGAAAGTGCATTTCTAGCAGGAATTAATGATGGACCAAACTATTACAAACCATTTTCAACAGATGAAAAAGACATAGAGAAAATTAAAAAGAGAACAAAAACAGTTATTGAAAAAATGTATGAATTAGGCAAATCAAATCCACAGCATAAAGCAGCAATAACAGAAGAAGAATATAAAACTGCAATTGCAGAAGTTGATAATGGATTAGCATTTAATAAAGGTACAATTACACAAACAATATATTCTTACCATACAGATGCAGCTATAAATCAAGTAAAAAAAGATTTGAAAGAAAAAAATGGATGGACAGATGAATATACAGATTACTATGTTAAAAGTGGCGGAATTACAATATACACAACACAAAAAACAGACATACAACAACTTATGGAAGAAGAAGTAAAAAAAGACAAATATATTATATATTCAAAAACACAAAAAGATGATGATGGAAATCCAAAAACTGCACAAACAGCCATGGTACTTATGGATCACAAAACAGGTTATGTGCTTGCAACAGTTGGTGGAATAGGAGAAAAAACAACAGCATTTGGATTAAACAGAGCAACACAAAGCTATAGACAACCGGGTTCATCTGCAAAACCTTTAGCTGTTTTGTGCCCAGGAATTGATAATGGAATAATCACAGCAGGTTCTGTTTATGATGATATTCCATACTATACAGGAAAACTAGCAGGATATAAGAATTATGGATATTCATATATGGGATTAACAACAGTTAGGTATGCGATTGCTCAATCAAAGAACATACCAATGTTAAAGGCAATAAATGATATAGGAACAGATAAATCAGCAGAGTTTTTAAGAAATGTAGGAATAACACCTATTTCAGAAGGACAAATCAATATGACAATGGCTCTTGGAAGTATAGAAGCAAGCCCATTACAAATGGCAGCTGCTTATTCAGCAATAGCAAATGATGGAGTATATATTGAGCCAACATTCTATACAAAAGTAGTAGATTCAAATGGAAATGTGATATTACAAAAAAATCAAGAATCAAGAACAGTAATGTCATCTGCTACAGCATATATTATAAAAGAAATATTAACAGAGGTTGTAAGGTCAGGTGCAGGCGGATATGCTGCAATTTCAGGAATAAGCGTAGGTGTTAAAACAGGAACATCAAATGATGATTATGACAGATGGTTTTGCGGATTTACACCATACTATACAGCAGCAACTTGGTTTGGATATGATACAAATGAATATGTAGCATATAATGGAAACCCATCAGGTAAAATTTGGGACGGAGTAATGGAACAAATTCATGTTGGATTACCTAAAGCAAAATTCTCAGATACAAAGCCAAGTAATGTTACAACAGCAAGAATTTGTAAATGCTCAGGAAAATTAGCAACAATATTCTGTGAGAACGATCCAAGAGGAAATCAAGTATATACAGAAAACTTTATAAAAGGAACAGCACCAACAGAAGAATGTACTTGTCACGTTGCGATAGATGTATGCTTAGATACAGGATTATTAGCAGGAAACTATTGTACAAATAGACAAACAAAAGTGTTTATTACAAGACCAGACACTGAAACTGGAGATTGGACTAAGGCAACTGATGCACAATATATGTTAATTAGTGATTATTGTAATGTACATTTAGCTCCAATAACACCAGAAAAACCTGAAGAACCAGAAAAACCAGAAAAACCTGAAGAACCAGAAAAACCAGAAAAACCAGAAGAACCAGAAGAACCAGAAAATCCAACAGAACCTGAAGATCCAAAACCAAATGAAAATACTACAGGTGGAAACACCACAGGAAATAATACAAACGAAAATACTGTAGGAGGCAATAATACAATAGGTAATAATACTACAACAGGCAATAATACTACAGGTGGGGGATATATTATTGAGAATGTAACAAGAAGAAATTAAAACAATAAGATAAAGCTAATATGGCAGATTTATATCTGCCTCTTTGGCGATTTTTAGGAGGAATAAAATTTGAGTATAAAGTTTTATAACACATTAACTAGAACAAAAGATGAATTTAAGCCATTAGAAGGCAATACAGTTAGAATTTACAGCTGTGGACCTACAGTATATAAAGATGCTAGTATAGGAAACATGAAATCATATATATTTATGGATACTTTAAGAAGAGTACTTAAGTATAACGGGTACGAATTAAAACATGCCATGAATATAACAGATGTAGGACACTTAGTGTCTGATGGAGATGAAGGAGAAGACAAAATGTTAAAAGCAGCAAGAGAGGAAAAGAAAACTCCATTAGAAATAGCAGCATACTATACAGAAAAATTCTTTGAAGATTTTGAAAGGTTAAACATAGATAAGCCAGAAATAATATGTAAAGCAACAGAGCATATAGAAGATATGATAAAATATGTTCAAAAATTAATGGATAATGGCTATGCTTATGAAACTTCAACAGCAATTTATTTTGATGTTTCAAAACTAGATAAATATGGAATTCTATCAGGAATAGATTTACGTAATCAAAAAGCAGGAGCAAGAGTTGAAGTAGATGAGGAAAAAAGAAATCCTTATGACTTTGCACTTTGGATTAAAGCACCAGAAAACCATATAATGAAATGGGAAAGTCCATGGGGCTTATGCTATCCAGGATGGCATATAGAATGTTCTACAATGAGCAATAAATATCTAGGAGAAGTTTTTGACATTCACACAGGAGGAATTGATTTAGTTCCAACTCACCATGAAAATGAAATTGCACAAAGCAAAGGTTGCACAGGAAAAATACCAGCAAAATTTTGGATGCATTGCGACTTTTTACTTATAGATGGTGGAAAAATGTCTAAAAGCTTAGGAAATACATACTTAGTTCAAGATTTAATAGATAGGGGATATGATCCATTAAGCTATAAAATGTTATGTTTTACAGCACATTATAGAAATAAATTAAACTTTACTTGGGAAGGATTAGCCAATAGCCAAAATTCACTAATTAAGTTAAAAGATGGTTATGTAAAACATAAAGAAGGAACAGAAGATGTAGGAGAAAGCTTAATACAAGAATATAAAACAAGATTTTTAGAAGCATTAAATGATGACCTAAATATGCCAGTAGCTATGAGCGTAGTTTGGGATGTAGTTAAAAATCCAGTAAAGTCAAAAAAATTAGCTGATTTATTATTAGATTTTGATAAGATACTAGGTATAAAAATAGAAGAACCTGTTCAGGTTAAAAGAGAAGAAATACCAGAAGATGTACAAAAACTATTAGAACAAAGAAACTTAGCAAGACAAGAAAAAAATTGGGCATTATCAGATGAGTTAAGAGATAAAATTAAAGTTTATGGATACACAGTAAAAGATAGCAAAGATGGAACAACATTAGAAAAAATATAGTAAAATTTAGTTGGAGGAAAATATGCCAAAAAGAAAAGATTATATAGGCTGGGATGAATATTTTATGGGTGTTGCACTTCTTTCAGGTGAAAGAAGTAAAGACCCAAATTCACAGGTAGGAGCTTGCATAGTAAGTGATGATAATAAAATTTTATCAATAGGATATAATGGCTTTCCTAAAGGTTGTTCAGATGATGAAATATCATGGGAAAGAGAAGGAGAATACACAGAAACAAAATATCCTTATGTATGCCATGGAGAATTAAATGCAATACTAAATTATACAGGGACAACCCTAAAAAATAGCAGAGTATATGTTGCATTATTTCCATGTAATGAATGTGCTAAAGCAATAATTCAATCAGGAATAAAAGAGGTAATATATAAATCAGATAAATATGCTGATACAGATAGTGTAAAAGTATCAAAAAAACTTCTTGATATGGGACATGTTAAATACAGACAATACATACCAACAGGGCGTAAGATTGAATTAGATTTATAAAAACCAATATAAAGTGAAAGGATAAAAATAAATGCAAATTTTAACAGAAAATGATAAAAAAGCATATAAAGAGTTTTTAGAAAACAACGAAAGATGCAATTTTCAACAATCTATTGAATGGGGAAAAGTAAAACAAGCATGGAAAAATGAAATAGTTTTATCAAAAAATGAAAACAATGAAATTGTAGGAGCTATAAGTGTTTTGATAAGAAAAATACCGATATTTGGCAACTTTATGTATGTTTCAAGAGGACCAATCTGTGATATACATGATGAAAAAGTTTTAAAAGATTTAACAAATGGCTTAAAAGAATTAGCTAAAAAATATAAGGCATTTACACTAAAATGGGAACCAGACATAAAAAGTGATGACTTAGAATTTAGAAAAATAGCCATAAATCTAGGCTTTAAAATCAAAGATGACGCAAAAGACTTTAGCGAAGGAATACAACCAAGATATGTTTTCAGACTAGACCTAAAAGGAAAAACAGAGGAAGAAATTTTTGCAGCATTTCATCAAAAAACTAGATATAATGTGAGGTTAGCAACTAAGAAAGGTGTTGTTATAAAAGAAGGAACAAGAGAGGATTTAAAAGACTTTCATAAAATAATGGAAGTAACAGGAAAAAGAGACGACTTTATGATAAGACCTTTATCATATTTTGAAAAAATGTATGATGAGCTAGCACCTGAACATTTAAAACTTATGATGGCATATACTCAAGAAGGAGAGCCAATATCAGGAATTATAGATATAATATATGGAAACAAAATTTGGTATTTGTATGGTGCAAGTAGTAATGAGCATAGAAACCTAATGCCAAACTATCTGCTTCAATGGGACATGATTAAATATTCAATAGAACATAAAAAAGAAATGTACGATTTTAGAGGAGTTGTAGGAGTAGTAGATGAGAGTCATCCACAATATGGATTATATAGATTCAAAAAGGGCTTTAATGCTGAGTTTACCGAATTTATTGGTGAACTATATATAAACTACAAACCATTAACATATAAAATGTACAAAATAAGTGAAAAACTATACAAAAAAATTGCAGGAATAAAAAACAAATTAAAAGAAAGAGGAAAATAATTTGAAGCAATTAATTGTGAATAGAGAAGATTTAAAGCATAATATAAATAGAGTTCAAGAATATACCAAGCAAATATCCAAAAACAAAGACTACACTATAATAGCAGTAGTAAAAGGAAATGGATATGGTTTGGACTTAAAAAAATATGCTGAAATTCTAAAAGATAATGGAATAACATATTTTGCAGTAGCAACTCTTGAAGAAGCGTTAATTCTTAGAAAAGAAGAGAAAAACATACAAATATTAATGTTATCAGCATTAAATGAAGAAAGCGAAATTGAAGAAGCAATTAAAAACAACATTACAATTACAATAGATTCAAACGAAAATGCAAGTATTGTAAATGAACTATCTAAAAAAGGGTATAATATTAAAGCACACATAAAAATAGATACAGGATTTGGAAGATATGGTTTTTTATACACAGATACAAAAAGTATTATACAAAATGTAAATGAATTAAGAAAAAATAACGTAAATATAGAAGGCATATTTTCACACTTTTCTTGCGCATATTACAAAAAAAATAAGCACACAATAGAGCAATTTAATAATTTTATGAATGTACTAAAAACTTTAAAAGAGAATGATATAGAAATAAAATTACAGCATATATGCAATTCACCAGCAATTCTTAATTATCCTGAAATGTGCTTAAATTCAGCAAGAATAGGTTCAGCCTTTACTGGCAGAGTTTGTTCAGAGAATAATATAGGACTTAAGAAAATAGGGCAATTAGAAATAAGCATTGCAGAAGTAAGAACTGTGCCTGAGAAATTTAACATAAGTTATCTAAATAGCTATAAAACCAAAAAAGAAACCAAAATAGCAATTTTACCAACTGGATATATAGATGGATATAATGTAACTCAAAAAACAGATATGTTTAGAGTAAGAGATAAATTAAGAAGAGCTGTTCATGAACTAAAAAGTATTTTTAAAAAACAAAAATTAACGGCTATAATTAATGAAAAAAGGTACAATATAATAGGAACAATACGGAATGTATCATACAATAGTTGATGTTACAGGAAGTAATATAAAAAGTGGAGAAATTGCAGAATTAGAAGTTAATCCTCTTTATATTGATAAAGAAATAAGAAGGGAGTATATATAATGAAGAACAACGAAAACAAAAAAAATGATAAAATTTATTATACAATATTTACAGTTATATTATTAATTTCGACAATAGTTATTACATTTGCATTAGCAAATAAAAATGAAAAAGAAGATAGCAAAGAGCTTTCATATACAGAATTAATAAATAAAATAGATGAAAACGCAGTTGAAAAAATAGAAATGACAGTTGGAAGTACATCAATAAAAGTAAAACTAAAAAACCAGGAAGAAGAGAAAAAAGCAATAGTACCAAGTACACAGGCTTTTATAGAATTAGTACAGGAAAAAGTTCAAGCAGGAAATGTGATAGATTTAAAACAAAACCCAACAAGCCTATTTGTTAGAATATCAGGAGCTTTTCTAAATCTATTACCAACAATAATGATAGTAATACTATTTGTGATACTATTTAAAATGCAAGGCTTAGGAGATAAAGGTAAAGTATACGATGCAGAAAGTGAAAAAACAGGTATAACATTTAAAGATGTTGCAGGATTAGATGAAGAAAAAAGTGAATTAATAGAAATTGTAAATTTTCTAAAAGAACCTAAAAAATTCCAAGAAATGGGAGCAAAAATTCCAAGAGGAATACTTCTTTATGGAAAACCAGGAACAGGTAAAACATTAATTGCAAAAGCCATTGCAGGAGAAGCTGGCGTTCCATTTATATCAATGAGTGGTTCAGAATTTATAGAAATGTTTGCAGGACTAGGAGCTTCAAGAGTTAGAAAACTATTTGAAAAAGCTAAAAAAGTATCTCCTTGTATAGTATTTATAGATGAAATTGATGCAGTTGGAGCAAGAAGAACAGGTGGAAGTGGAGCAGAATCAGAAAATAATCAAACACTAAATCAGCTATTAGTAGAAATGGATGGATTTGAAACTAATGAAACAGTAATTGTATTAGCTGCAACAAATAGACCAGAAATGCTAGATAAAGCATTATTAAGACCAGGAAGATTTGATAGACAAATAACAATAGCAGTACCAGATGCAAGAGGAAGAGAAGAAATATTAAAAATTCATTCAGAAAATAAACCATTAGGAGAAGACATAAATTTAAAAGATATAGCTGCAAATACAGCAGGATTTACAGGTGCAGAACTTGCAAATGTATTAAATGAAGCTGCAATAATTGCTACTACAAGAAAACACGAAAAAATTGTTATGGACGACTTAGAAGAAGCTGTAAAAAAAGTAACAGTTGGACTTCAAAAAAATAGTAGAGTAATATCAGAAAAGGATAAAAAATTAACAGCATATCATGAAGCTGGACATGCTGTAGTAAGTAAATATCTAGAAACACAGCAAGACGTAAAAGAAATATCAATTATCCCAAGAGGACTAGCTGGTGGATATACAATGTATAAAACAAATGAGGATAAATACTATATTTCTAGAACAGAGATGGAAGAAAAACTAGTAGCATTACTTGGTGGAAGAGCTGCTGAGAAAATTGCACTAAATGATATTTCAACAGGAGCAAGTAATGATATAGAAGTGGCAACTCAAATTGCAAAAGACATGGTAAAAAAATATGGAATGAGTGATAGAGTTGGACCAATAAACCTAGAAGCAAAAGAACAATATGAACTTCAAGTATTTGGAAACAATATAGAAGATGTAATAGGTGTTGAAGTAAAAACACTAATAGATACAGCCTATAAAAGAGCACAAGAACTAATTTTAGCAAACATGGATAAATTGCATGCAGTTGCACAAAAATTGTTAGAAAAAGAAACAATAACAGCAGAGGAATTCAACATTATATTTAACGAAAAATAAGGAGTGTAAAGTTTAAAAAATGCCAAAACAAACAACAATATTTGTATGCAGTAATTGTGGAAATGAATCGCCTAAATGGTTCGGGAAATGCCCTGCATGTAATGAATGGAATACTTGCTATGAAGAAAAGGCTCAAACAAAAAGTTCAGGTAAAACAGCAATTAAAGAAAAGGTTGAACCTACAGTTTTAAATAATATAGAAAAACAAGATATAAAAAGAACATCAACAGGATTTGAAGAGTTAGATAGAGTGTTAGGAGGAGGCCTAGTTAAAGGCTCTCTTACATTACTAGGTGGCGAACCAGGAATTGGAAAATCCACATTAATTTTACAGATTTGTGATAAAGTAAAAGGAGAGGGCAAAGTTTTATATGTTTCAGGAGAAGAATCAGCAGAACAAATAAAAATAAGAGCAGATAGATTAGGTATACATAATGAGAATATTCTATTTTTAGGAGAAACAGATATAGAACTTATTGAAAATGCAATATCAAATATCAAACCAAAACTAGTTATTATAGATTCAATACAAACAATGTATTCAGACGAAATAACTTCAACTCCAGGAAGTGTAAGCCAAGTAAGAGAAATAACCTCAAGAATAATGAGAAATTGCAAAGAACAAAAAATTACAACAATAATAATAGGTCATGTTACAAAAGACCGGAAACATAGCAGGACCAAGAGTTCTAGAACACATGGTAGATACGGTATTGTACTTAGAAGGAGAAAGATATTTTTCATATAGAATTTTAAGAGGAGTAAAAAATAGATTTGGCTCAACAAACGAAATAGGAATGTTTGAAATGCAAGACAAGGGAATGACAGAAATAGACAACCCATCATCAGTCCTATTAGGTGAAAGAGACGAAAACCCACCAGGCTCAATAGTAGTGGCAAGCATAGAAGGAACAAGACCAATAATGGTTGAACTACAAGCACTAACTTCACGGAACTATTTTTGGCTTCCCAAGAAGAACTGCAAATGGAATAGATTATAATAGACTAACACTATTAATAGCAGTATTAGAAAAAGTAGTGGGTATGCCTTTTGGGAACCAAGATGTATATTTTAACATAGTTGGAGGCATAAAAATAAACGAACCAGCATTAGACCTAGGAATAATACTTGCATCAGCATCAAGCTATAAGAATATCAGTATACCACTAGAAACAATAGCAATAGGAGAAGTTGGCTTAACAGGTGAAGTAAGAAGCGTAAACATGATAGAAAAGAGAATAAAAGAAGCAGAAAAACTAGGCTTTAAAACTTGCATAATACCAGAACACAATAAAAAGCAACTAAAAGGTACATACACATCAAACATAATTGGAGTAAAAAACATACATGAAGCAATGCAATATTTAAAATTGAAATAAAAAAAGCTTACAAATTGCAAGTAAATTGTAATTTGTAAGCTTTTATTATAGACACCCCATTTTTTAGCTAATCTCAAAAAATAACATTTACATTTTTTACTAATTATAGTATAATTGGAGCAGATTAGTAAAAAAAGGAGAATTTATAGTATGAAAAAGATTTTTAGATATGTAATTTTATTAATAGTAATTTGCTTAGTAGTTAAATTATACGTTTCTTTACTCACTAAACCACATTATAAGGATATGGAAAATTATGCAATATTAATTAAGAGTCCAAAAATTGAAATTACTGAAAGTAAAGTGTCTAAAAACAAAGGATATATTAAAGGAAATGCAACAAATGATACAGGAGAGCTAATTAGAAATTTAAAAATAAAATTTGATTTCTTTGATGAAGCTGGAAGCTTTTTAGGAACAGAATATAGAGAAGAGGAAATATTTAATGCAAGTGAAAAAATACAATTTGAAATTAAATATGAATATAACAACGTTGCAGAAATAAGAATAAGCATTATAAAATAATCAAAGGAAGGGAAAAAAGCAAAATGAATGATGAAAACTTATTAGTTCCAAATTTGCAAAATAATGAAGAAGAAAATTCAGAATATTCTTTAAGACCAAAAAGCTTAAATGAATATATTGGACAAACTAAAGTAAAAGAAAATATGAAAATATATATTGAAGCTGCTAAAAAAAGAGGAGAACCATTAGACCATGTACTACTATATGGACCTCCAGGACTTGGAAAAACTACACTTGCAAATATCATTGCAACAGAAATGAATTCAAATATAAAAATAACATCAGGACCAGCGATTGAAAAGCCAGGCGATTTAGCGGCACTTCTTACAAATTTATCTCCAAATGATGTTTTGTTTATTGATGAAATTCATAGGTTAAATAGAAGCGTAGAAGAAATTTTGTATCCAGCACTAGAAGACTACAATTTGGATATTATTATAGGAAAGGGACCAAGTGCAAGGTCAATAAGATTAGACTTGCCAAAATTTACTTTGGTTGGAGCAACTACTAGAGCCGGTTCACTTACAACACCACTAAGAGATAGGTTTGGAATTGTAAATAGATTAGAATTATATGATGAGAAACAGCTAGAAACCATAATTACAAGGTCTGCAAATATATTAAAAATAGAAATAGACAAAGATGGTGCAGCAGAAATTGCAAAACGTTCAAGAGGAACCCCAAGAATAGCAAACAGGCTACTAAAAAGAGTTAGAGACTATGCATCAGTACTAGGTGATGGAAATATTACAAGAGAAATAGCTGATATTGCTCTTCAAAAGTTAGAAATTGACAATATGGGCTTAGATAATATTGATAGAAAAATATTAGAATCAATAATAGTAAATTATACAGGAGGTCCTGTTGGAATAGAAACTCTTGCCTCAACAATAGGAGAAGAAGTTGAAACAATAGAAGATGTATATGAGCCATACTTAATGCAAAAAGGCTTTATTGGTAGAACTCCAAGAGGAAGGGTAGTATTACCAAAAGCTTATGAACATTTAGGATTGCAACAATAAAACAACATATAAAAAATGAGGGAGGCAACAAATGAAAAATAAAGAGCAAATAAAAAACTTAATAATACAATTTATAAAATTTGGTACAGTTGGAGCAATAAACACTGTACTATCATATGCCATTACAAATGGAACATACTACTTGTTACATTTACACGAGCAAATAAGCAATATAATTGCATTTGTAATTACAGTATTTATTTCTTTTATGCTTAATGGAAGGTTTGTATTTACAGAAAATAAAGAAGAAAGAAACTTTTGGAAATCTCTTCTTAAAGTATATGCTTCATATTCAATAACGGGAGTTTTTCTAACAGCAATACTATTATATATAGAAGAAGAACTACTTGGAATACCACACTATATCGCAACATTAATGAATTTAGTAGTTACAATTCCAATAAATTTCTTATTAAATAAATTCTGGGCATATAAGGATAAAGGAAAAAATAAAAAAGGAGATGCAAAATAATATGAAAGTAGTAATTTTAGCAGGTGGATTTGGAACAAGAATTACAGAAGAAAGTCATTTAAAACCTAAACCAATGATAGGTATAGGAGAAAGACCAATTTTATGGCATATAATGAAAGAATATTCACACTATGGGTTTAATGAATTTATAATTTGTCTAGGATATAAAGGATATGTTATAAAAGAATTCTTCTCAGATTATTTTTTGCATACTTCTGATGTAACATTTGATTTAGCCAAAAATGAAATGACTGTACATGATAATTTTTCTGAGCCATGGAAAGTAACATTAGTAGATACGGGATTAAATACAATGACAGGTGGAAGAATAAAAAGAATACAAAAATACATTGGAAATGAACCATTTATGCTTACTTATGGAGATGGAGTAAGTAGTGTAAACATAAATAAACTATTAGAATTTCATAAAAAACAAGGAAAAATCGCTACATTAACTGCAATTAATGCAGGTCAAAGATTTGGAGTTTTAGATATAAATGATAATAATGAAATAAAATCATTTAGAGAAAAGAACGATAAAGACGGTTCAATGATAAATGGTGGATATATGGTATTAGAACCAGAAGTATTTAGATATATTGAAGATGACAAAACCGTATTTGAAAAAGAACCACTAGAAAAATTAGCCAAAAATGGACAACTTTCCGCATATAAGCATGATGGATTTTGGAAATGTATGGATACATTAAGAGATAAAAACCAACTAGAAGAAATGTGGGAAAAAGGCGAGGCTCCATGGAAAGTGTGGGAAGATTAATGATAAATTTAGATTTTTATAAAGGTAAAAAAGTATTTATAACAGGACATACAGGTTTCAAAGGAACATGGTTATGTGAAATACTAACAAAAGCTGGTGCTATTGTTACAGGATATTCAATTAATGTACCTACAAATCCAAGTTTATTTGAATTATCTAACATGGAAGAAAAAATTGAATCAATAACAGGAGACATAAGAAACCTAGAAACACTTGAAAAAGCCTTTAATGAAGCAAAACCAGAAATCGTTTTTCATCTAGCAGCACAACCATTAGTAATTGAAAGTTACAAAAACCCAGTATATACTTACGAAACAAACGTAATGGGAACAGTAAATATTTTAGAATGTATTAGAAAAAGCAATACTGTAAAATCATTTGTAAATATAACAACAGATAAGGTATACAAAAATAATGAATGGGAAAGAGGATATAAAGAGGATGATGTATTAAATGGATATGATCCATATTCAAATAGTAAATCATGCTCAGAACTCGTAACAGATAGTTATAAAAAATCATTCCTAAATGAAAAAAATGTACAAGTATCAACTGCAAGAGCAGGAAACGTAATTGGTGGAGGAGACTTTGCAGATAATAGAATAATTCCTGATTGCATAAGAGCTGCTGAAAAAAATGAAACAATAATATTAAGAAACCCAAACTCAATAAGACCATTTCAACATATTTTGGAACCATTATTTGCATACCTATTAATAGCAGAAAAACAATATCAAGACAGTAAATATTCAGGCAACTATAATATAGGACCAGAACTAACGGATTGCATTACCACAGGAGAACTAACCACAATATTTTGCAATAAATGGGGAGAAGGTTTGAAGTGGGAAACACAAAATATAAATGGACCACATGAAGCAAACTTTTTAAAATTGGATTGCACAAAAATGAAGCAAACCTTTAATTGGAAACCCAACTGGAATATAGAAAAAGCTGTTGAGAAAACAGTAGAATTTGCAAAGAAATTTAGAAATAAAGAGAAAATTTCAAACATAATGGATGAACAAATAGAAGAATATAAAAAAACTTTTTAGAAATATGAAAGGATTAAAAGGGATGTTTGAGAACAAAACTGAGAAGGAAGCAAAAGAAGAAATTTTAAAAATGGTAGAAGAATATTGTAATAAATACCATAATAAAAACAAAAAATTTGAAGAGGGAGACAGAATTTGCTATGCAGCAAGAGTTTATGATAGCAAAGAAATGGTAAACTTAGTAGATAGCTCACTAGAATTTTGGCTTACATCAGGAAGATTTACTAAAGAATTTGAGAAAAAGTTTGCAAACTATCTAAGTGTAAAATATTGCTCATTAGTAAATTCAGGTTCATCAGCTAATTTGATAGCTTTTATGGCGTTAACATCTCCATTATTAAAAGAAAGAAGCATAAAAAGAGGAGATGAAGTAATAACTGTTGCTTGTGGCTTTCCAACCACAATAACACCAATCCTTCAATATGGAGCAATACCAGTATTTGTAGATGTTACAATACCACAATATAATATTGATGTTAATATGCTTGAAAAAGCTTTAACAGAAAAAACAAAAGCAGTTATAATTGCACACACACTTGGAAATCCATTTGATTTAGCTAAAGTTAAGGAGTTTTGTGATAAAAACAATTTATGGCTAATTGAAGATAATTGCGATGCATTAGGATCAAAATATATAATAAACGGTCAAGAAAAATTTACTGGAACAATAGGAGATATTGGAACTTCAAGCTTTTATCCACCACATCATATAACAATGGGCGAAGGAGGAGCAGTATATACAAACAATAGTTTACTAAATAGAATAATAAGGTCGTTTAGAGATTGGGGAAGAGATTGCTCATGCCCATCAGGAGTGGATAATTTCTGTGGACATAGATTTGATAGACAATATGGAGAATTGCCATTAGGATATGACCACAAATATGTATATTCACATTTTGGATACAACCTAAAAGCAACAGATATGCAAGCAGCTATAGGAGTTGCACAAATAGATAAAATACCAGAGTTTGTAGAAAAAAGACAACATAATTTTAATAGATTAAAAGAAGGCCTAAAAGATTTAGAAAATAAAATAATTTTGCCAGAACCATGTCAAAATTCTAGCCCAAGCTGGTTTGGATTTTTAATTACTTGCAAAGAACGGAACAAATAGAAATAAACTTGTGGAATTCCTAGAAAAAAGAGGAATACAAACAAGAAATTTATTTGCAGGAAATATAACAAAACACCCATGCTTTGATAATATAAGAGGCAATGATAGCATTTATAGAGTAGTTGGAGACTTAAACAATACAGATAGAATTATGAATGATACCTTCTGGATAGGTGTATATCCAGGAATGACAGATGAAAAAATAGACTACATGATAAAAACAATAAAAGAGGGAATTAATAAATGAGAATTTTAATAACTGGTGGAAATGGCTATTTAGGAACTAAGATAGTTAAAGAATTAGTAAAAAGAGGAAACACAGCAGTATTATCAATTTTAGAAGGTACTGATGCACAAATGCTTAGTAATATGCCTAATGTTGAAATATATGGAACAACTACTGATGAAATAGAAAAGGCTTGTACATCTAACATAGACTGCGTTTTACACTTAGCCACATTATATGGAAGAAAAAATGAGGAACCCAATAAAATTCTGCAAGCAAATTTAATGTATCCAATGGAAATATTATATAACTCAATAAAAAATAATGTAAAATACTTTTTTAATATGGATACTGCAATAAATGAATTTACCAATGAGTATTCAATGAGCAAAAAGCAATTTCGTAGCTGGGGAAAATACTATGCAGAAAATAATAAAATAAGATTTATAAATATGGTATCAGAGCATTTTTATGGTCCTCATGATAATACAGTAAAATTCATAGCAAATATGCTAAAACAGTTAAAAGAAAATACACCATATATAGAAACAACACTTGGAGAGCAAGAAAGAGCATTTATTTATATAGATGATTTAATTGAAGCAATTTTAAAAATTATTGACTATGAAAGCAACAAGAACTTGAATGAATTTGTAGAGTATAAAATAGGCCCAGAACAAAACACTAAAATAAAGGATGCATTATTGATAATGAAGAAACTTACAGAATCAAAATCAGAAATAAAGTTTGGAGCAATTCCATATAGAAAAAATGAAGAAATGAAATCTAGCTGTGATAATAGTAAATTAAAAAGCATTGGTTGGAAGCAAAACACATTAACATTTGAAGAAGGAATAAAGAAAATACTGAAGGAGGAAAAAAATGAAAATATTAATTAATGGAGGTTGTGGATTTTTAGGAAGCAATCTAGCAAGAGAAGGAATATTAAAAGGACATGACATAATAGTATTTGATAACTTATTTAGAACAGGCTCAGCAGAAAACCTTAAATATCTAGAAACACTTGGAAAGTTCAAATATATAAATGGTGATGTTAGAAATCAAAATGATGTAGAAACATTATTTAAAAATGAAGGACCATTTGATGCAATTTTTCATTTAGCAGGTCAAGTCGCAATGACAACATCAATACAAAATCCAAGATTAGATTTTGAAATAAATACATTAGGAACATTTAATGTATTAGAAAGTGCTAGAAAATACTCACCAAAATCAGCAATACTATACTCTTCAACAAATAAAGTTTATGGTGATTTGGAACAATTTAACTATGAAGAAGAAAAAACTCGTTATATCTGCAAAGAATATCCAAACGGATTTGACGAAAATATTGGATTAGATTTTCATTCACCTTATGGAACATCAAAAGGTTCAGCAGACCAATATATGCTAGACTATGCAAGAATTTATGGGCTAAACACAGCAGTATTTAGACATTCTTCAATGTTCGGTTCAAGACAATTTGCAACAGAAAACCAAGGCTGGATAGGTTGGTTTATACAAAAAGCATTAGAAATAAAAAATAACCCATCTGTTCCAGAATTCACAATATGTGGAAACGGAAAACAAGTTAGAGATATACTATATGCAGATGATATGGTTGAGTTATATTATAGTGCAGCAAACAACATAGAAAAGATAAGAGGACAAGCTTTTAATATAGGTGGTGGAATGGAAAACTCACTATCATTACTAGAACTATTTGAAATATTAGAAGAAAAGCTAAACATAAAAATGAAATACAAGCAATTACCACCAAGAGAGAGTGACCAAAAAATATTTGTCGCTGACACTACAAAAATAGAAAAAGCAATAGGCTGGAAAGCAAAAGTAAATAAGGAACAAGGTATAGATAATATGATAAAATGGACTAAGGGGGAAATAGTATAAAAATGCAAATCTCAGTACTCCTACCTGCATATAATGAGGGAGAAAATTTAAAAAACCTTATTCCTCAAATAAAACAGGAACTAGAAGAAGAAAATATAAATTATGAAATAATAATAGTAGATTCAATGAATAAAACAGATGATACAGAAGAAATAGCAAAAGAAAACAATGTAAAATACTATCATAGAGAAAATGGAGATAACTATGGAGACGCAATAAGAACAGGAATCCTAAAAGCTCAAAATGAGTACCTATTAGTAATGGATGCAGATGGTTCTCATTCTCCAAAAGAGCTAAAAAAACTAATAAAAGACTGCCCAAATTATGATATAATAATTGGTTCAAGATATGTCAAAAATGGAAAAACTGAAAACAATATAATGTTAATATTCATGTCTTGGATGGTAAACATTGCATACAGAGTATGTTTAAAAATCAAAGTAAAGGATATATCAAATAGTTTAAGAATATATAAAACAGAAGACTTAAAAAAACTAGATTTAGAATCTAACAATTTTGATATAGTTGAAGAGATTCTAATAAAATTGTGTTTATTTAATAAAAATTACAAAATTAAGGAAGTACCAATAACTTTTGAAAAAAGAAAACAAGGAAAATCAAAACGCAAACTTGGAAAATTTATCTTATCATACATAAAAACAATGCAAAAATTAATAAAAATTAGAAGAAAAACTTTAAAACAAGCAAAGGAGAATAGTAAATGAAAAATCGCAAGAAGATTTTAACAGATATTATAATAGCAATTCTCATAGTTATTGCAATATCTGCAAATATCTTGCCAAGAATTCCAAATAATTTAGATGAATTGTGGAATTTTAATTTTGCCAAAAATGTAAGTGATAATAGAATTCCGTACAAAGACTTTAATATGGTTACAACACCACTATTACCATTAATTTGTGGAATAATATTAAAACTGACTGCAAAAGAGCTAATTATAACACGAATACTTGCAATATTACTAAATTCTGCAATAATTTTCATGGTATATAAAATACTTGAAACCTGTAAAATAAATAAGTATTTGAATTATCTAGTTTTAATTATAATGCATAGGCTATATCGCCAAATTTTCTGTTTAGATTATAACTTTACAGTACTACTCATAATCCTAGTATTAATCTATATGGAAATAAAAAAAACAGATAAGGAGAAAAAGTTACTATTTTACGATTTTAAATATGACTTAAAAGTGGGAATAATAGCAGGGACAGCAATATTATTTAAACAATCAGTTGGCTTAGCAGTGGCTGTAATGAGTGCAGTATACAAAATAATATTAGTAGAAAACAAACAAGACTTTAAGAAAGCTATAAAAATAATTCTTGCAAGAATATTAGGAATAATAATTCCAAGTGTAATATTTATAGTATATTTAATTGCAACTAATAGTTATTATGACTTTTTAGACTATGCGGTATATGGAATAAAAACATTTGATAATGTTATAAACTATACATATTTAATAAAAAATGACGGACTAAAAATAAAAGTTTTAAGTGTTATATTACCAATAACTATGATTTACACATATTTTGCATCAGTAATAAAAGAAAAAAAGGATGAAAGAGACTTAATAAAAACTTGCATTTGTGTGTATAGTGTTGCAAGCTTTACTGTAGTATTCCCAATTTCAGATAGCATGCATTTCTTGGTAGGAAGTATGCCAGCAATGATATTATTAGTATTTTCAATATACGATTTACATAAAATTAAAACTAAAAAAATCAAAGAATTCATAATTGAGTTTTTAAAGATATTTACTATACTAACAGCAATATATTTAACAATACTAAATATAAGAACTTTATATTTGTATGTAAGCAAATGCCCAAATTACAATAAAGTAAATCATTTTAAATATATTCCAGCAACTGAAAATATGGATAATACAGTAAGTGATTACATAATATCAATGGAAAAAGAAGGAATAAAAGTATATATATTAGATCCAGAAGCATGTTCACACACGATAAAAATTGACAGATACAATAAAAACTATGATATGTTCTTAAAAGGAGCATTGGGATCTAAAGGAGAAGAAGGCCAAATTGAAAACTTAAATCAAGAGGAAAACATAAGAGTATTGATATTAAAAGAAAAATATCGATTAAATTGGCAGGCACCTAAACAGGTAATAAAATATATAAGAAATAATTGGAAAAAAGTTGGAGAAATATATATTTTTGATATATACGAAAAATAAAATTAAAAAAGAGGTAAAAAATGAAATTATTAATGCATACTTGCTGTGCACCATGTAGTGTGTACTGCATAGATAGACTAAGAAAAGAAGGCATAGAACCAACAGTATACTGGTATAATCCAAACATTCATCCATACAAAGAATATGAAGCAAGGAGAGACTGTTTAAAAGAATATACAAAAAGCATAAATGTAGAAGCAATATTTGAAGAAGAATATGGCTTAAGAGAGTTTTGCAAAAATGTAATAGGAGACTTAAACAATAGATGTACAAATTACTGCTATAAAGTAAGACTAGAAAAAACAGTTATATACGCTAAACAAAATGGATATGATACATTCACAACAACACTATTCGTAAGCCCATACCAAAAACATGAAGAAATAAAGAGAATATGTGAAGAACTAGCCAAAAAATATGATATAAACTTCCTTTACATAGACTTTAGAGTAGGCTTTAGAGAAGGACAAGCCAAAGCAAGAGAACTAGGCTTATACATACAAAAATATTGTGGGTGTATATTTTCAGAATGGATTCCAAACGACGACCACAATAAAGTTGAACTAAAATTACCAGAGAACTTTGAATTCTTACCTGTTGAAAGAAGCATTGTTATAAAAAAAGAAAGAGAAAATAAAGAGCAATATATGAAATTACTACTTGAGGCAGACCCAAGTGAAAAGTTGATTAAACATTATTTAGTAGATGGCGATTTATTTGTTTTAACTTACAAAAATGAAGTTGCCTGTGTTGCTGTTGTAACTAAAGTAGATGATGATATATGTGAATTAAAAAATATTGTGACAGAAGAAAGATATAGAGGCAAAGGTTATGCTAAAAAAATGCTAAAATACTTATGCGATAATTATAAGCAAAAATATCATAAGATGATAGTTGGAACAACAGAAAATAATATTCCATTCTATGTAAAACAAGGTTTTGATAAATATGAAAAAACAATAAAAAATTTCTTTATTGATAATTATGAAGAAGAAATATTGGATGGTAGTTTGCACTGTGTAGATATGTACTATTATTCAAAGGATTTAAGGATGAGTAATAGTAAAAAGTAGTAATTTGTAAGGAGAATTATGAAAAATATGGATAATGATTTTATACATTTGAATAATGTAAGTGCAGAAGGAAAAAATAGGATAATAATGTATACTACAGCAAGACAATTTAAAAATGCTGTTCCTATTGAAGAAATGTTAATTATACCAAGTGAAATAGGGGACTGGACAAATTATTGCCAAATAACACTTAATAATATTAAATTAGAAGATTTGATAAGTCAATATAATTTAAAAGACAATTCTCAAGTTAAACTTAATGAACACTCTCTAGTCACAGTACGTGGTAAGAAAATAATAAGCAAACAAACTCCTTTTATAGTAAACAAATCTTTTGCATGCGAGATATATCTAAAATTAATTTTATTAGAAAACAATATTGATTTTAAAGATTTAAAGGGAATAAATGGACATAAAATATTTAAATTGTATTCTAAAACTAATAGTGATTTCAAATCAAATTTGTATCATGAAATGCGTTTAAAGAATTTTACAAATATTGAAGATAAAATTGAAAATATTTCAGAAGCTTTTATAAATTGGAGATATATTTATGAAAAGTACGAAAAAATAGACTCATTAGATTTTATGTTTTTAGATGAATTATGTAATTACTTAGATGAAAAATCCAAAGAATTAATTTTAAAAAATTATAATTATGATGTAAATAAAGATATACGTTAAGCAAGGAAAAAGTAGTAATTAATATAAACAAATGTTATGAAACCCAAAAATATAGTAAGTAATGCACAAATTACAAGTTATATAGAAAGAGGAGGATGAACGTATAAATATGAATCTGATAGAAAATTTAAAAAATTTAATTGTGTACCAAAGTCAAAATAACGATAATATTTCTGTAGAAGTCTTATATGATAATGAAGATTTTTGGTTAACTCAAAAATCAATGTCAAAATTATTTGATGTAGAAGTAAATACAATAAATTATCATTTAAAAGAGATTTTTGAAACACATGAATTAGAAGAAAATCGAACTATTCGAAAAATTCGAACAGTTCAGAAAGAAGGAAACAGAGATGTTTCGAGAGAAATATCATTTTATAGTTTAGATGCAATTATAGCAGTTGGATATAGAGTAAACTCAAAACAAGCAACGGATTTTAGAATATGGGCAACTAATACATTAAAAGAATACATAAAAAAAGGATTTGTTTTAAATGATGAATTACTAAAAAACGGACCAAAATTTGGAAAAGACTATTTCAAAGAATTATTAGAGAGAATTCGTTCAATTAGGACAAGCGAACGAAGAATATGGCAACAGATAACAGATATATTTGCAGAATGTAGTATTGATTATGATAAAGATTCAGAGATAACTCATCAATTTTATGCAATGATACAAAATAAATTTCACTATGCAATTACAGGAAATACAGCGGCAGAAATTATATATCAAAAGGCAGACCATACCAAGGAAAATATGGGATTAACAACTTGGAAAAATTCGCCAGATGGAAGAATATTAAAATCAGATGTGATGATTGCTAAAAATTATTTAGAGGAAAAACAGATAAAGCAATTGGAAAGAGCAGTAACTGGATATTTTGATTATATAGAGGACTTAGTAGAAAGAGAAAATACCTTTACAATGGAGGAATTTTCTAAAAGTGTTAATGAATTTTTAGAGTTTAGAAAATATGATATTCTAAAAGATAATGGAAAAATTTCAAGAAAACAGGCAGAAGAAAAGGCAGAAAAAGAGTATAATGAATTTAATAAAACACAAAAAATTACATCTGATTTTGATAAACTATTAGAAGAAGCTAAAAGAATAAAAAAAGACAAATAATGTGGTCTTAAGTAGCTATTGCAGAGGAAGATAGATATGCTAAGCAAATTAAAAAGCTCAGCTCAAATTAACATAACATATAAACTATGGTAGAAATAACAATATCACACATTCTATCATAGTTTAATTTTTTATGCTTATGGTAAACAACTTCATGGCATAAATTATCTATCATTCCAATAGCAATATGAACCTTCTCATATATATTATTTGAATCAAACCCATTCTTCAATAAAATCTCAGCTACCTTATTTGTCATTTCCATTTCAGATTTATGAAAAATCTCAGCAACTTCCTTATCAGAATGAGTCATCGCAATTATCTCTTCATGAGCGGTTTGAGACAACTTGTGATTTTGAATAAATTCATTTATCATTTTTCTTAAAATAACAGAAAAATTTTTACTATCAATATTTACTTTTAAATTATCATTTGCAACAAAAAGCATAGGAAAAAAAATGGAATCTGCATAAGTTCTAATACCTTCTATTAAAATATCATGTTTATCTTTAAAATATTGATAAATGATACCAGTTGAAACACCGGCAACTCTAGCAATTTCAGCAGTATTTGTATTATAATAACCCTTTTGACAAATCAATTCAAATCCTGCTTGAATAATTTTCTCCTTTTTTTCAATAGAACGTTTTTGAATAGGTTCTCTTATTTCTGCATTTCCCATTTTTTACCCTTTCTCATTCATTAAAATTAAATATATACAATATAATTATATAATAAATACCCAAAAAAGTCAAGAAATGTGAAAATGGATTCATATTACCAAAAAAGTAAACATAATAAAAAATCAAAATTAAATATCCAAAATGTAATATTTTGTGTTATAATGTAGAAGAATTAAGAAAAAATTAAAAATAAGGAGGAAAACCTATGAAAGAGTTTTTTAAACATTACGGTCAGACAGTAATATTGCTACTTTCTATAATTATAGGAGCAATAATAGGTTTAATATGGAAGGAGGGTGCAAGCGTTTTAAGCCCGTTTGGAGACATTTTTTTAAATCTAATGTTTGTTATAATAGTACCATTAGTATTCTTAACAATAAGCACATCTATTGCAAGAATAAAGCAACCAAAACGTTTAGGAAAAATAATGGGTTCAATAATATTAGTAATTATAATTACATCAATTATAGCAGTTGCAATAGGTTTGGTAAGTACATTATTTATTAAACTAGTAGATGTAGAAGATGGTAAAACAATACTTGCTTCATTAAAAGAAAATGAAGAAGTAGTAGAAAAACAAGAGGAATTAAACATTCTTGAAAGAACAGTATCAGCTATAACTGTAACAGATTTTACAGGATTACTTTCAAAAAACAACTTAATAGCAATAGTAATCTTCTCTATATTATTTGGATGTGCAATTAAAATGTCTGGAGAAAAAGGAAAACCAGTACAAAACTTTTTAGAATCAGCAACAGAAGTTATAATGAACCTTTTAAAAATTGTTATGTATTATGCTCCAATAGGATTAGGATGCTATTTTGCAGCAATCGTTGGAAGCTTTGGAGCAAACATTGCTATTGGGTATGCAAAAACATTTATAATATATTTAATAGTTGCAGTGGTATATTACTTTGTTATATATACAATTTATGCATTTATTGCAGGTAAGAAAAAAGGAGTAAAAGCCTTTTGGAAACACATAGTACCACCAACAGTAACATCACTTGCAACATGTTCAAGTGGAGCTTCAATACCTGTAAATATAGAAGCGGCAGAGAAAATGGGAATATCAAGAGACATAGCAGAAACATCAATACCATTAGGAACAAATTTACATAAAGATGGTAGCATTATTGGTTCAGTATTTAAGATTATGTTCCTAGTATGCTTATTTGGAACAAATGTAGCAACATTTGGAGGAGTAATACAAATTTTATTAGTATCATTAGTTGCAACATTATTAGTTACAGCAGTTCCAATAGGAGGCGGAACAATTTCAGAAATGATGATAATAAGCATGATGGGTTATCCAATGTCAGCATTACCAATACTTACAATAATAGCAACAATTATAGACTGCCCAGCTACATTATTAAATGTTGTAGGAAACACAAGCTCAGCAATGCTAGTAGCAAAGCTTGTAGATGGAAAAAACGTAAACTTTTAAATTATCAAAAACAAAACCTATGTAATTTTAAAATTATATAGGTTTTCTTTTGTAAAAAAATATGAAAATTTTTTCATATAATATTGACATTTTTGGTTTTATTTATTATAATCATTCCAGAAATGTGAAACGAAGTTCATATAAGGAGGAAAAAATGGAAAAGAAATGTACTTTAGCAGATTTAAAAGTCGGTGAGTCAGCAAAAGTTTTAAAACTAGACGTTGCAAACAAAGAAATTAGAAGACATTTGCTAGACATGGGAATAACAAGAGGAGTTAAAATTACAGTAAAGAAAATAGCCCCAATGGGAGATCCGATTGATATTGAATTAAGAGATTATGAATTATGCTTAAGAAAAGCAGATTTAAAGCAAATTGAAGCGGAGGTGATTAAATAATGAAAATAGGATTAGTAGGAAATCAAAATAGTGGTAAAACAACATTATTTAATTACTTAACAGGCATGAATGCTAAAATTGGAAACTGGCCAGGTGTTACTATAGAAAAGAAAACAGGTAAAATAAAAGGAACAAAACATGAAATAACAGACCTACCAGGAATTTATTCTTTAAGCCCATATACTACAGAAGAAGAAGTTTCAAGAAACTTTGTATTTGAAGAAAAACCAGATGTAATAATAAACATTGTAGACAGTACCTCACTTGAAAGAAGTTTATACTTAACTACACAATTATTAGAGCTAGACTGTAAAGTAATAGTTGCACTTAACATGGCAGATATATTATCTAAAAAAGGATTAAAAATTAATGTAGAAAAACTAAGCAAAGAATTAGGAACAAAAGTAGTACAAATATCTGCATTAAAAGAAACAGGAATGAAAGAATTAATAAGTGCAATAGATGAGAATTTCCATGTAGAGAAAAAAGAAATATACGATTCAAACATTGAAAATAGCATACAAAATATTGAAGAATATCTAGAAAAAATGGCAACCCACAAGAGATTTGTTGCTGTAAAATTACTAGAAGAAGACAAAGACTTTGAAAAATTCAAAACACCAGAAATAGCAAGCATTGTAAAAGAAACAGATAAAAAATATGATACAGATTTAGAAGAAACAATCGCAACCGAAAGATATAGCTATATAGAAAAAGTTAAAAAAGCAAGTATAGAAAAACATCAAATGCCAGAGACCATATCAGATAAACTAGATAAAATATTCTTAAATAAATGGCTTGCATTTCCAATATTTGCAATAATTATGTTTTTAGTTTATTACTTATCAGTTGGAGTTGTTGGAAGCTTTACAGTTGATTGGATAGGAGATTGCATAGGCACACTTGGAGAAACAGTAGGAACAGCTCTTGAAAATGCGGGAACATCAGAATGGTTAGTTAGCTTAGTAGTTGATGGAATTTTTGCAGGAGTTGGAGCAGTACTTGGCTTTGTACCTCAACTTATTATATTATTCCTTTGTATATCAATACTAGAAACAACAGGCTATATGTCAAGAATAGCACTATTTCTAGATAAGCTATTTAGAAAACTAGGCTTAAGTGGAAAAAGCTTAATACCATTTATAGTTGGTTCAGGTTGCAGTGTTCCAGGTATAATGAGCTCAAGGATTATAGAAAATGAAGACGAAAGAAAAATGACAACAATATTAACACCATTTATACCATGTAGTGCAAAACTACCAATTATAGCATTATTTGCAGGTTACTTTTTCCCAGATAACTCAGGAGTAGTATCAGCATCATTATATTTCTTTGCAATAGCTGTAATTATATTTAGTGCCATTATAATGAAAAAATTTGTATTTAAACATACAGAAAGCACCTACATATCAGAACTTCCAGAATATAAAGTACCAAGTGCAAAATATGTAGCAAAAGATGTATTTGATAAAGTAATAGCATTTATAAAAAGAGCAGGAACGATTATTTTACTATGCTCAATAGTTATATGGTTTTTACTATCATTCTCATTTAAAATGGAATATGGAGTAGAAATACAAGACAGCATGCTAGCAACAATAGGAGACAAAATTTCTTGGATATTTGAACCAATGTTAGGAACAAGAAGCTGGGGAGCAACAGTATCAGCAATACAAGGATTAGTAGCAAAAGAACAAGTAGTATCATCAATGGCGGTAATAAACGGATTAGCAGATGATGTAGAAGAAGGAGCAGAAATATTTGCAAAAACAGGAGTATTTGGATTCTTCACAGCAGCTTCAGCGTATGCCTTTATGGTATTTAACTTATTTAGTGCACCATGCTTTGGAGCAATAGGAGCAATGAAAAGAGAACTAGGCGGAACTAAAAAAATGCTAAAAGCAGTAACATTCCAAACTCTATTTGCTTGGGTATTAGCAACAATAGTATACCAAATTGGCAGTAGAATAGAAACAGGAAAAATAAATTTAGCAAATGCAATAGTAATAATTATTATATCAATAACAGTAATTACAATTATACTATCAAAAATAAAAAACAAAAAAACAGAATGTACAAGCTGCCCATATTGCAATTCTTGCAGTAAGAAATAGAACAAGAGGCTTAAATATTACAATTATATTACAAATTGCAAAAATGGTTGCAATTTGTAATTTTT
>ERZ772883.284-NODE-284-length-57573-cov-6.998522_pt1 | contig 57573 bp, 47 predicted proteins | sample MGYA00580575_ERZ772883 | MGnify/ENA primary metagenome ERZ772883 (study PRJEB29015, sample SAMEA2737666) | human gut metagenome | biome: human gut; feature: human-associated habitat; material: faeces | place: China | collected 2012 ... | reverse complement strand
TAAAGATACTTCCTCACGGCCCGCCAAAGACTTGGGGGGAACCCTGCGGCGCACGAGTAAAACGACGCCGCGGAGGTATGACAACCGCGCCAGCGGAGACCTGTTATGTTCCCATCGTCAGGGTTGCGTGGCAAATGTGACGAGAATTGAGTCATATTGAAATAGGAAGCGACTGCTCTTTTGGGTGGCCGCTTTCTATTCAAAATCAGATACCATGCGCTGGCAGTTTCGGCTGCCAGCGTATTCATGTGATTTTGAAAGCACGATGATAACCTTGACAGATTGGAGGGAATATGGTCTATGGAAAAACTCATTACACGAAAAGAAGCTGCTGAAATCTTAGGAATCAGCATCGCAACGCTGGATGCCGCCCGTAACAACGGCTTGATCTCTTATGTGCAGTATGTTCAGAATGGCTGTGTGTATTTTACTGCGGCAGGTCTTCAGGAGTATATCGCAAAATGTACGCACAGGGCAAAGCCTGTTGAGAGAAGCACAACTTATCGTAAGCCTCGGAGCGGAAGATCGTGAGCCGGTCCGTATCCTTGATGGAATCAGAGAGGTCTGATAAAACAAAGGTACAGCGCTGGAGATTATTCTTAGGAGGTGGAGGAATTGGCAAATAGAAAAATAATGCTTCCCCAATATGGCACAGTTATGAAAAGAGGTGTCCTATATTATAGGACCAGAATCAAAGACGCGAATGGTAAGCTCGTAGCTATCTACGCAAAAACACCTGAAGAACTATACAACAAAGAAACGCTTGCGTTGGAACAGATTGAGAATGCCACTTTTCATCGGAAAACGCCCACAGTTGCAGAGTATTGTGAAAAGTGGCTGCTGATGCAGTCGGTTCATGTACGAGCTACTACTTTGACGGATTACACCTCAAAGGTCAGGCGGCATATTATAGCGGAATTGGGAGATAAACGGATGGGAGAGGTTAGCCTGGATGATATTCAGCTTGCCCTTGTTCCGGTTTCCAAGAAATCCGCATCGGTTTATAAATCTGTGGTGATCCTTTACAAGTCTATCTTTCGCGCAGCGATGGAAAGCAGGATCATTGACCATAACCCAACGATTTATCTGACAACAAAAGGTGGCGGTGTTCCTCAAGAGGATCGTCAGGCTTTGACAGATGAACAGGTGGAGCGACTTTTGGATGCTATCCGAGATTTGCCGCCTTATGTCTTTGTCATGATTGGTTTATATGCAGGGCTACGCCGGGAAGAAATTCTTGCTCTGCAATGGGATTCAGTATATCTGGATACAGATACTCCATATCTGACGGTAAGACGGGCATGGCATACCGAACATAACAGACCGGTGATTTCGGATGAATTGAAAACCAAGGCTGCGGAGAGAAATATCCCCCTTCCTGTTTGCTTGGCTGAGTGTTTGAAAGCAGCAAAGGAAACTTCGACTTCGGAGTATGTGGTTTCAAACCGGGATGGCGAACCGCTGTCCTACACGCAGTTTAAGCGACTTTGGCAGTATATTGTTACGAGGACGGTCAAGGAGCGGAGCTATTATCGGTATGAAGATGGAAAAAGAGTAAAGCATACTGTCACACCTGTCTTGGGAGAAAAGGCTGCTCATAACGGAAAAGTGGTTTACAGTCTGGACTTTGAAGTAACACCCCATCAGCTGCGGCATACTTACATTACCAATCTCATTCATGCATCGGTAGATCCCAAAACGGTTCAATACCTGGCAGGCCATGAAAGCAGCAAGATTACCATGGACATTTATGCAAAGGTTAAGTACAACAGACCAGATGAGCTGGTCAGATCAATGAACTGTGCGTTTGCAAGCTGGGATGCAGCACAGTAATAACAAATAGGAAATGAAGCAGGAGCGAGGCAAGGATGTCTCGCTCTTTGTTTTACCTCAGCCGTATCTTTGATTAAATCGAGGCTTTCTGATAAAAAGAGAGTGTAGATACGGAGACTACACATTATCAAGAAAGGACGATCAAAGATGGCAAAAAAGAAAACACAGATCCCGAAGTACGGGACCATTACATTGAAAGGAATCCAGTATTACAGAACCAGGATTACGGATGCAGATGGCAAAGAGTTGAGTTTGTATGCCGCTACTTGTGAAGAATTGTATGAGAAGCAGTTAGAGGCCCGGAAGCAGGTGGAAGAAATTATCTTTCACCGGCAGCACCCGACAGTAGCCGAGTATGGCGAGAAGTGGCTGCTGATGCAGTCGGCAAAGGTGTCTGCGTCTACACTCAGAGGTTATACGAGGGATATGACAAACTATATCATCAAACCTCTGGGAGAGATGTATATGGAAGAAGTGACTGCTGACGATATTCGGCTGGCTCTTGTTCCATTGTCAAAGAAATCGGAAGGCTTATACAATAAGGTCAATATGCTGCTCAAGTGCATTTTTTATGCGGCAGAGAGAAACCAAATTCTTGAACACAATCCCTGTGCGGGAATATCCGGTAAAGGCGGAAAACCGACAAAAAAGAAGGAGGCATTGACAGATCAGCAGGTAGCCGTGCTTCTGGATACAGTCAAGGGGCTTCCTCCATATTTGTTTATTATGCTCGGTTTGTATTCCGGTCTGCGTCGGGAAGAAATTCTTGCACTGCAATGGGATTGTGTGTTTCTGGACGAGGATACACCTTATCTATCGGTGAGGCGGGCATGGCGTACAGAGCATAACAGACCCGTGGTTTCTACGGTGCTAAAGACTCCGGCGGCAAAAAGGGATATTCCGATACCGAAGTGTTTGGTGGATTGTCTGAGAGAAACGAAAGAAAATTCCATATCAGATTATGTGATCGCTGACAGCAAAGGAGAGCCGCTGGCTGCCTCGCAGTTCCAAAGAGTGTGGCAGTATGTCGTTGTCCGCTCCACTAAGCCCCGGAACTATTATAAGTATGTGAATGGGCAGAGCATCAAATACACGGTTACCCCAACGCTGGGCATGACCCAGAAAAATCAACCCAAAATCAGATATACGCTGGACTTTGATGTAACCCCGCATCAGCTGCGGCACACTTACATTACCAATCTTCTCTATGCTGGTGTTGATCCAAAGACCGTCCAATACCTTGCCGGACACGAAAACAGCAAAACAACTATGGACATCTATGCAAAAGTGAAGTACAATAAACCAGAGGAGTTGTTTGGGGTAGTAAATGGTGCGTTTCATCAGGCTATCGCTGAATGAAAAAAGGCCGTTTTTTATGGTCCGCACACCGGATAACTGAGAAGCCGAAAGCCGGAAAAGCCCGGAATATCAAGGAAAAACAGCTCAAAAACTCGCGCAATACGGCCTCAAAGCCGCTCGTCGCGCTCCGCAGTTCAGCAAGCGTTAACCAGACTTCCGCAAGAGATAAATTCCACCGCTTTTCAGTCCGTCTCAGGGCGCTGTTTCGTTGGATTTATCGAATCTTTTGGAGTTCTGAGAGTTCCTGCAAAGTGCTGTGCCTGACTGCGTAAGGAGCGAGCAAGGAGCAAGCAAGGAACAAATATCGCAAGCAAAAACCGAAGCCTCATGAGCAGGAGATGTATCCGCAAGGAGAACATCTCCTGCTTTTTCGTTATCAGCTGTTTTCATGGTGTACTCTCTTAAATCTGGTTGATTGCCTCCACCAGGGTTTCAATATCCAGGTGGGTGTAAACACGTTCGGTGAGCGTCATGGCACCGGAGTGTCCGACAATCTTCTTAATCATGGTCTGATCCACATGCGCTTCTGTCAGCATGGAGATACAGGTGTGTCTGGTGTCGTGGGGTGTGTGGTTGAAGCCGATCTGCTCCATCAGGGGTGTAAAATAGCTGTCATAATAGTTTCTGTAGTCAAAGTGCTTCTGATCAGGGGTATGAAGCAGGTATTCGCATTTGGAGCCTTCATACCATGCCTTGTAAAACGGAAGCACTTTGTCTGCAATCGGGACTTTCCGCAGACCGTTCTCTGTCTTACTGGCAATCACGTCGAAGTATTGTTCTTCCAGATGGACATCTTCCTTTTTCAAATCCAGGAACTCCGAAATGCGGCAGCCATTGAAGATCAGCATCAGCACGATCTGATAGAACGGGTCCTCCGCCAGCTCCCACAGCCGCTTGATCTCGGCTTTGGTAAACTTGTTCCGGTCACGTTTGTCAGGATTCTTGTCCTTGTAACGGACAATATCCACAAACTCGGAATAGTCCTTGTTGCAGATGTCGTTCTTCATAGCGTAGTCATACAGCTGACTGAACAGGCCCTTCAGCTTTTTCAAGGTGGGATAGTTCTTCCCGCAGGTGTCCACCACAAGCTGTAAATCCGCAAGCTTGATCTCCCGGAACACCTTATGGTACAACGTCCCGCACACCTTGTAGGAGGCTTCATAGCCCTTCACATTGGAGACCGAGATGGTGGGATACTTCCCCTTTGACCAGCACTCATAGACCTCCTGGAAGGTGGCCTTGGACGCTTTCACATCGAAGGGGTTATTGTTGTACTCCGCCAGCATTTGCAAGCCCTCCGCTCTGGTGGCCGCATAACCGATGGTGATTTGCTCCTGAATTTGCTTCTGCTTTTCTTCGTCCCAATGCCAGCCGACAGTCTTTTTGACAGCATAGGGTCTTCTTCGTTTTCCGGACATTTTCTTGACGCTTCCATATCCGTTGGGTAATCTCAAATAGTATCAAACTTCCTTTCTCCCAGTGACTAAAGATAGAATTTGAAGGTACTTTCCCTTCATCACTGCTGGCTGCCGCTTTCCTCGGCAGCCTTTTTCATTTGCTCCAGCCGCTGGCGATCCAGTTCGTTGCGGCGCTGGATGCGCTCCATCTCGGTGAGAACCTCCACTTCCCTGTCTTGCAGCTTGGCTTCCGCATAATAGGCCAGCTCTTTTTCCATCCAGCGGTCGAAACCCTCCTGATCTGTCCAGTAGGTTTCCAGCTTCTCACGTTCGTCCCGGAAATCCTCCAATATCATGCACAGGGAGTCATTCATTTCCGCCGAAGAGTCGTTCCCCTTGAACCGCAGAGAGCAAGACCATTCCTCGCTGTGGGGCGGACGCTGCACATCAATTTCAAACCGGATGCCCGCTTTTTTGTTAAGCTGGTAAAGCACCGCAATCACATCGGACAGGCTGTTCAGTTTGATGCTGGGCCGTCTGTAACCGATCAAATCTGCCGGAGACACGTTCAGCTCCTTGGCTATGGCGTTGATCATGGCAATGGACGGTTCAATCTCACCGCTCTCATATTTCTGGATGGTACGCAGGGTCTTGTTGAGCCGAGTGGCAAGCTCTGTCTGGCTTAAACCGGCCGCTTTTCGTGCCGACTTAATCCGTTCGCCGATTTCAGCTGGATTGCTGTTCATTTGAATCACCTCGCCTGTATTGTAACACGGAGTCCTGCGAATTGCAAGAGCGTAATATGAATTTTTTATTCGCATTTACTCTTGACAAGGCGTCATGGGGAGGATATAATGTGAATGCGAATTAAAAATTCGCATTTCAGAGGTAAGGAGGTGAGAAACATGGAGAAGAAGGTTTATGTTGAGCTGCCGCCCTTCACCGGACGGAATGTTCCCATTACTGAGATTGCCGCAGCAATGCACAAGGATGCTCAGTATGTACGAGTTGGCCTGCAAAAAGGCATTCTGAAATTCGGCTATGCCATCAAGCTGGATAATTCCAACGAGTACAACTACTACTGCCCTGACCGGAAAGTATGGGAAGAAATCGGATATTTCCAGCCGGAGGCAGCCTAAAAAGAAAAGAGCCCTCATCCTGGCAGATGAGAACTCTTTCAAGACAGTCCCAACGGCAGCTGCCGTGTGAACGGTCCGTTCGCATGGATATTATAACACGGCAGCTGCCAATTTCAACAACGATTTTCAGGAGGTTATTTGAATTTGACAGCGTTACCAGACATTTTAAGAAAAGACGGTCTGTTCTGCTGTTGGCGGTATGAAGAAAGAAGCGGAAGGAAAACAAAAGTTCCTTACCAACCGGATACCGGGCTTGGAGCCAAAAGCAATGATCCAAACAGCTTCGTGTCCTACGATGTCGCAGTACAGGCAAAAGGTTACGATGGTATCGGCCTTGGTATCTTCAATGGGATTTGTGCCATTGACCTGGACAACTGCGTGACGGACAGCGGTTACTATACTGGGGTTACCGCAGAGATCGTTACTCTGATGCACAGCTACACCGAATACAGCCCCAGTGGGAACGGATTGCACATTCTGTTCCGGGCAGATGGCTTCCAGTACGATACCAAACGATTTTATATCATGAATCATCAGGCCGGCATTGAAGTCTATGTGGCAGGCGCAACCAACAAATATGTGACAGTGACCGGAAAAGTATGTGAGCAATATGATTTTGGAGATCGCACAAAGGAACTGCAAATCCTTTTGGAGCGATTCATGGTCAGACCGGAAACCAATGCAGCAAATGCAATAAATGCAGATAATTCTAGCATGGACACAGCGCAGCTTCTCAGTATGGCAAAGTCCAGCAAAAACGGATCGGCTTTTACTTCCCTCTGGGATGGTTCCACAATGGGATACGCTTCCCAGTCTGAAGCAGATTTGGCATTATGCAGTCACCTGGCATTCTGGACAAGAAAAGATGCAGCAAAAATGGATACTATGTTCCGCCAATCCGGCCTGATGCGTGACAAATGGGATCGGCAGCAATCCGGGACAACCTATGGAGCTATTACCATCCAGAAAGCCATTGAAAATTGCAAAGAGGTCTACATGCCAAAGCAAGAGACTACACCGCAATTTCCACCATTGGTGCCATTGACGCCACAGTGGAGTGATCTGCCGCCATTTCCTGTGGATGCGTTGCCTGACACGATCCGAAGATATGTCAGCGCAGTTGCGGAGCACAGCCAGACAGCACCAGACATGGCAGCTGTAATCAGCCTTGGCGTCCTGGCAGTCTGCCTGCAAGGCAAATACAAGGTGGAAGGCACACCTGGCTATTATGAACCGCTGAGCCTATACACCGTGGTGATTGCCGCCCCCGGCGAGCGCAAATCCAGCGTCATGCGGGATATGACCAAGTATCTCTACGAATACGAGCAGGAATACAATCAATCCCGCAGCTCTGAAATTCGGGAAAACCGCTTACAGCGGGAAGTGTTGGAGCGCCAAATCTCCGGTCTGCAAAAGAAGCTGGAACGCAGGGAAGATCGTGAAATAGAACTGGAGCTTCGGCATCTGCAAGAGCAGCTTGAAGATATGCCCGAGTTGAAGCCGGTCCGCTTCTTTGCCGATGACTGTTCCAGCGAAGCATTGACCAGCCTGATGGCAGCCAACGGCGGCGTGTTCTCCGTGATCTCCACCGAGGGCGGCATCTTCGATATTATGGCCGGGCGGTATTCCAACAAGGCCAATATCGACATCTGGCTGAAGGGGCATTGCGGTGATACCATCTATGTAGACAGAATGACCCGTGATTCGGAATGCATCATGCATCCGGCCCTGTCCGCCATTCTCTCCATCCAGCCCAGCGTGCTGGACGAGATCATGTCCAACACCACCATGACAGGCCGGGGACTGATTGCACGATTCCTGTATGCGTCGCCGCCGTCCAGAATTGGCGGGCGGACATTCCGAACTCCATCCGTTCCTCCCGAAGTCAGCGCCGCCTATCGCAATCTGATATTTCACCTGATGGCATTGCCAATCAGCGAGGACACTCAGACGCTGTATCTCTCCGAGAAAGCCTTTGACCTGATGGCTGACTACTTCCAGGAACACGAGAGGTTTCTGGCTGGTGAAGGGCAGGCCATTTCCGATTGGGCCAGCAAGTATATTGGCGCAGTTCTTCGGATTGCAGGACTTCTCCATGGTGCGGATATGGACGATGGCGAGAACGAAATTTCCGCATCGACCGTGAGCCGGGCAATTCAAATTGGGAAATACTTTCTGGCTCATTCCACCTACGCTTACTCCATGATGGGAACTGATCTCAGCATCCAGAAAGCCAAATTTGTAATGGCAAAACTGAAAAAGAAGAACGTCACTATGATCAAACGTTCTGATCTTTTTCAGATGTGCCGGGGCAAGTTTTTCAAGAAAACGGAGGAAATCTTTCCGACGTTGGAGCTTCTGGAAGGGCACGGCTACCTCCGGATGGAAGAACCGGAACGGCAGTCAGCCGGCAGGCCGGCGGACGTGAGGATCTTCGTAAATCCCGCCGCAGCGTGAGCAGGAATATACTGCATTTATTGCATTTCCTGCTTAACCCTCGTGACCCCCGTCCCCACACTGAAATCCGCAGAGTTCAGTGTGGACCGGCAGGGAGAATATTACGGACTTCTCCCTGCCAACGGGCGGGAAATCATGAGCTATACAGGCTGCGAATGAATTACCACCCGTACCGTCATTTGAACCTCAAATGACGGTTGAGGCTTCCGCAGAAGCCGCATACCCCCTCGGAGAGCGCAAAACTTTTGATGGCTCTGCTGTCAAAAGTGCTTTTGCGTTACTTTTGACAAAAGTAACAAAACCCGCCGCTGGCGCGGCGAAAGGAATTCTTATTATAACTACTGTAAAATCGGAGGTGACAGATATAAAACGGACTATCAGTGCTATGTCGGGCAAGGGTGTGATTGAGCATAATCGCCGCACCTATATTGCTGAAAATGTTGACCCCGAACGAACGCATCTGAACATCGAATACTGCTATATGCCCATCGAGCAGGCGTATCATGAGCTGTTCGATGAAGCTCTGGCAGCGTACAACGCCAAACAGAAACGCAAAGACCGGTGCATCGAAAACTATTACAAGAAAATCTGCGACGGAGATCAAGAAAAGCCATTTTATGAGGTGATCTTCCAGATCGGAAACAAGGATGATATGTCTGCCGCCAGCGAGAACGGAAAACTGGCAAGAGCTATTTTGGACAAATTCATGCGCAGCTTCCAAGAGCGAAATCCCCATCTTCATGTGTTCTCTGCCCATCTGCACATGGACGAAGCCACGCCCCATCTTCACATTGACTTCATTCCATATACCACCGGAAGCAAGCGCGGTCTTTCCACCCGTGTATCTCTGAAACAGGCACTTGCCGATCAGGGCATCACAGGCGAAGGACGCTCCATGACAGAGCGTGCCGTATGGGTGCAGAGAGAAAAAGAAGCACTGGCTGAAATCATGTTGGAGCATGGTATCGAGTGGGAGCAAAAGGGCGAACACCGGGAACACCTGAGCGCCCTGGAATATAAACGGGAACAGCGCACACAGGAACTGGCTGAGCTGGAGCAGACGATTGTGCGTGTTCAACAGCAGCAGGTTTCCATCAAGGCTGTGGAACAGATTGAAGCCAAGCCCCTGCCGCTATCCTCCAAGGTGGCACTGGAACGAGAGGATTATCAGGCTCTTGTTACGGCTGCGCAGAAATTTGTTGTGCAGGAGAAACAGGAAGGAAAGCTCAAAAAGCTCCTGAAGGAGGCCAAGAAAACCATTGCTGAACTGAAAAGCACCATTGCCGATCTCAAAGTGCAGCTGGTTGTGGCTACAAAGGAACTCTCGGAGTATAAATCTGTCCGTGGTAAAATCCGTGCAGCGGAAGTGGAGCAGGAAAATAACGATCTTCGTAGCAAGCTCCATAGCTATGAAGACGTGATTTCTCGCAACAATCTGTGGCCTTATTTCTCCCGGCACAGAGGAAAAACGCCCTCAAGGGATGATACCCGATAAATCTTCAGCAGATAGTAAACCCAAAAACGACTGATGCGCCGCAAAAGGAGTTGCTCTCCCGGTATACGGACTGTGTCCGGGAGTTTCAGGCTATAGCAGAGTGCCTGCTTTTCCAGAATAGCTTCTGCCTGGAAGCCAGGATGATGCTGGAAGTCATGGAAGAATAGATAATAGTTACATAAAATGAGGACTGGGTTTCACTTAACCGTGAAATCCAGTCCTTTTGCGTGAGTAATAGTATGAGCGATTATGCGTTCATCTCTTGAAGAAGTATTTTACATGCTTCGTTTCTAAGGGAATCTGCTTTGTCGATCATTGCCCATGCTGTAGTTACTCTGTCGTAATTGAACTCTACATGTGGAGGAACGATGAATTTCTCAACATCCTCTGGGTAAACGGCATCAACAACTGAACCGCATGCAACAGCGGACAATTGCGCTTGGACAATGGGATGTGAAAAAGCAAGATAAAGATAACCTGGATGGATATCAGCGTGTGCTTCTATACGACCAACATGTCCACTGGCGAACCATCCGTCCCTGCTGTCTGTGATAAGTACGGGAGTACCCAATCTTCCTTCGACACGGCCATCTGCTGGATATGCAATCCATCCTTTTTTTAAGCTGAAGCTACTATATTTTTCGGCAGACGATTTGGGCAAGTATTTTAATCCAACAGTTTGATTTTGAAGCAGTTGGCGGCCGGAAAGAATAGGCAAACCGTACTCCTTTTCAACATAATTTGTTTTATTCCGTCCCCCCGGCTTATGTATTTTTGCAACAGTGGACAACTGGTAGCCACCCGCCTCTCGCAGCTTCTTAACAGCATCAAAGGTTGTCCAATCGTAAAATGCGGCGTCTATACGTTTTCTGGAAAAAACATTCTTAAATTGTACATTCCAGCCTTTGCACAGGGAAGTGTTTTCTTTATGAACATTTACAGCAGAAAGGAATTCCTCCTTACAACTAACCAATTCCAAGCGAGCCTCCGAGAACAGCTCATACGATTCTCGCATAATGGAAGAAACTTTTTCAAACACTTCTTCACTAAAAACCGGGATACGCAAAGCACGAATATCGTCTGCACTCAAATGGTCAATTACGGAGCCAGTCTTGCTTGAGTGTAACAAGGCTTGTCCTACCCATGTATTCAAGAAAGAGTAGACATAGAATCTTGTGCTGGAATCATGAATTGTGATTCTCATAAGGTCACTGCCAAATACAAATTTCTCCAAATATTTATCTGAAATAACAAGTGGCCCCAAGTTTCTTCCAGAACACGTCTGTAATATTGTGCCCTCTGGTACCTTAAGTTTATCAACAGGATTCTGGTGGAGCGATAACTGTGCCCGTGCTTCAGGAAGATACTCTAAAATGTCATACGGCTGTAAGTATGGCACAGATTCTTCGCCATTACCTGCATATACTAAAATATTTCTATTGGGTTGCCAAACACTTGCAATATCTGTATCCCCCAAATTTATATAGCGAGGAGAATTTTTGATTGCAGTTTCTACAAGCCGGACCGCAATATTACCTTCTGAAAGGTAATAGGATGAATCGAGCCGACATCTATTTGAAATTTCTGTTCTATTTAAAGTCGAGATTCTCATAGCAATTCTTCCTGCCATTTCTTAAAGGCTGCCACAACATCGGGCATATCGTCATTCACGACCCTGTCCTTAGTTCCAGCAGAATAAACAATTGTCTTTCCGGTTACAGGATCAATAGCTTCCTCCTGGTTATTTACATCTGAAAGAATCTCGTTTCCCTCGGCATCCCGTTTATAGATTGTGGCACCTCTCTTGTCATGACCGATCTTTTCTGCTACCGCCATGAAAATCGGATAATCAATATTTCCGCTTTCCGCAAGTGCCTTCTCCTCTTTGCTAAAACGTCTAATGAGCACCATTGATGTTTGCGTATCATTTTTGGGCTGGAACAAATCTCGTTGCATATCAACAACAGCAATAAGTTGAGCATTAAGCAACAACCAAGAGCGAACATATTCCAGAGACGGATTATTCAAGATACCGTTAGGAATTACCATTGCCATCTTGCCTGTACCTGGTTTTAGCAACTGCACACATCGCTCAATAAACAAGATTTCAGGAGGCTGGCTTATCTGTAGAACAGGTTCACCGTTTTTATCTCGTCGAATTGAAAGCTTTCCAGTTTCATCAGTATCCCAGACTGCTGCCAATTCAAATTGCGACAGAATATTCACATCATCAATCACAATATTTGCGCCGAACGGTGGATTTGTAAAGACAAGGTCAAAACTCCCCATTTGAATTGCTGCAGCAGATTCAGGTACCCAAGTATGTGGGTTAGACAAACTGTTTTCTCTGAATAGTCCTCCGGCACCATCGTTATTCATGACCATGTTCATTTTTGCAGCTCTGACCAATGCTGGATTAAGATCTATACCATATACGCATGTAGAAAGGTATTCTGCACGCTTCCTATATAATTCCTCAATTTCATAGGATGTCGGGTTATCAGGATCGTTCCAAAGAGAGGCTTCTTGCTCTCTTAGAACTTTCAATGCATGGTTCATGGCAGTTATCAAAAAGCCACCAGTACCACAGGCGGGGTCTATTACACGCTGATCGGCTTGTGGATCTAACATTTCTACTGCCATTCGGCACGCATTTCTGGGTGTGAAGAATTCGCCTCGATCTCCTCGTAGATTAGAGCCAACGATTTCTTCATATGCAATACCCTTCACATCTACAGGAGAAGCCAAAAGAGAGTAGCCCTGCAACTGCGATACTACATAAGCCAACACATCCGCTGATAGTTCGATTGTTTTTGTCTCATCACTATTGAAGATCTTTGGATATTTTGCAACGACTCGAGACTGGAAAAGCTTTTGAATTCTTGCTTTTGTGGCACTTGCTTTAGTTTTATCTTTTAATTCTGAAGGTGTCACATAAAAGTTGATAGTACCAGAACGTTCGTCTTCAATTTTAGAGAAAATGACTTTAAGTAACTCCCAGAATGCATCATCTTTATGCATACCAGCATTACCGGCAATATAATTATGGCAGCGCCGAAAAGCAAATAGCAGGTTATCAGCCGTAGCAATCTGAAGATTTTTCCGTTCGGGTCTGTAGATTTCGGCTTCCGTCTGACCAAAGGATGGAATCTCAGGGATTTCATCATACAAAAATCCGCCATCTTTTTCTCGCTTGGCAATGCAATATCGTTCGTCACCGTTTGTCCAAAGTCCAAATTTTGCATTTAGACAGGCAGCCATGTAGGTTTTAAGTTGCTCAATACCGTCCTTTTTCCCGTGAGGATTGGTTTTAGCTTTTTTGGTTTCAATAAGTATATATGCATTTTCCTGCATATGAGGCTTGTTTTCCTCAAAAATCACAACATCCACACGCTTATTTGAAGATCCTACTTTTATTGATACCTCCGGTTTGCAGCTATCGATTGGGTACTTATACTGACGAACAAGAGCCTTTTCTATATTTTGTCTGACATACTCCTCTGGCGTATCGTTTACAAATCGCTTTGTCAAAAAATCTAATATCTTTCCATCCGGGATGGACATGATTGTACTGATGCTTGGCTCTTTAATTTGAGATGTCATCATGTGTATTTCTCCTCTACTCTAAATAACAATCAAATGTCTAAATTATCTTTTTCTTTTAGTCGTATGTATCTATCGTATGAAATGATGACGGCCTGTGGCTTGTTTTGTTTATTCACAATAACAACCTTGTCTTTTTCTTTTACATCTGAAAAAATGCGTGAGGCTTGGCCTCGCAGGAACTCTGTTGTAGAGTGATATTCTGGTATTGCAATATGGTGGATTTTCGCCACATAACCACCTCCTTTTTTACATACACATTCCATAAAAACTATATCAAAAATAATTACTTTTGTCAATCTTTATAATAGTTTTTTCATTTTAATAAAAATAATTACTTTTATTATATGAATAGCTGGAAGTGACATCAACAAAATGACAAACGGCATAGCTACATTAACAGTAGCCATGCCGTCTGTATATCGTGCATTTCAAAATCGGCAAGATGATTTGCTGTTTTTTTGCTCTAATGCCAATCCAATCAACCGATCCGCCTGATCCGCCATAAACAGCGGAATATTCAGCACATCATCATCCAACTTCAAGTTGTCCAGGGAGAATCGCACACGGAGCTTGACCTTGTCCGGGAACAGCTCCTTAAATTTCTTCAGGCTCTTGCTGGTCGTGTTGGCCTCAGACTTAACCTCTACAGGGAAAATGTCATTCTCTCGTTGGATCAGGAAATCCACTTCGTACGGAGGGTTGTTCTGGCTCCAATACCGGGGAACCACCTCAAACTGCGTGATTAAGGTCTGAAGCACATAGTTCTCGGTCAGTGCACCCTTGAACTCGGTAAACAGGCGGTTGCCCTCTCCGAAAGCCGTGGGTGCCAGCTGGGCCAGGCGGCGGAGCAGTCCCACATCCACCAGATAAATCTTAAAGGCAGACAGATCATCGTAAGCAGCCACCGGCAGGCCGGGAGCAGTACTGCGGTAAACCTTATGCACCAGTCTTGCATCCACCAGCCACTGCAAAGCATCCTCGTATTCTCGGGCTCTTGCGCCTTCCTTGACAACCTTGTAGATAAACTTCTTATTCTCCCTTGCCAGCTGGGAAGGTATGGACTTCCAGATCATTGAGATCTTTGGGAACTCGCTGATGTTGGGGTGCTTGGCAAAGTCTCGCTCATAGGCACCGATAATCCCAGACAAGGCTTCCTGCATGGCGGAGACATCCCGTGCCTCCGTCCACATGAGCACAGGTTCCGGCATGCCACCGGTAACATAGTACATCTTCAATTTCTCATAGAGCGGATTGAAAAAGGCATCGTGAATCGGCTCAATGGTATCCACGCTCTCCAGGTATTTGGCGAGATTTTCATCGCCGTTGGCAAGCAGGAATTCTGTGAAGGTCATGGGATCAATCTGCATAAAGTTGACCTTACCCACCGGGAAAGAAGACGGTTTTGCCAGGGCAATGCCCAGCAGAGATCCGGCGCAGGCAATGTGATACTGCGGGGCATTCTCGCAGAAATACTTCATGGAATTGATAACCTTAGGGCAATCCTGTACCTCGTCAAAAATGATAAGCGTCTTTTCCGGCACAATCTTCTGACCGCTGGCCAGCATCATATTCTGTAAAATCCGATCCACGTCCTTTGTGGTCTCAAAAAACTGCTTGTATTCTTCGTTTTCGTCAAAGTTAAAATAGGCAGTATTTTCATAATAACGTCTGCCGAATTCTTTGAGAACCCAAGTCTTGCCCACTTGACGCACGCCCTTTAAGATCAGCGGTTTGCGGTAGGGTGAATTTTTCCAATCCAGCAGCTTATTCAAAATCAATCGTTCCATAGATACACTCCTTCACACTTTTATTGGAGTTCCGGTGCCTTGTAATCACATTTTTATTATATGTCGCTTCCGCCGAAATTGCAACCATCATCACAAAATTTTTATGTTATTTGGTGGTCTCTATCACACTTTTATTTGGCTTCCTACCTTCAAATTATATAAAGCACCACCGGCATATGCCGGTGGTGCCATCCTCATTTATGCATCAATTCTTCCTTTAATCTGATTCCAACCTTCAATCCTTCTACGAACCCTGCTTTCTCGTGGTCACGGCAGAGAGTGCAGACCGGATAGATCACCCGATCCATTTCTCTCAGTGTCATTCCATTCATGGCCTGATACAGAGCGTTGAAATCTTCCTCGATTTGGTCATCGTCCATCCTGTTTACCTCGCTATAGGCTTCGTAGAGAAGTGTCAGAATGGATTCCCCATCTCCGACGTTCGGCTCATGGGACAAGACGTATTCTTTCAATGCCTGGATGTATTTCGCTATCATGCAAAGATCACCTCCGCATTGATGATTTCTTCCGCAGCATTGCGGATGTTATTCATGCGCCGCACCCAGGCCATTTGATCCTGTGCTTTGAGCTGTTCGGTGATGCCTTGCTTTTCTGCCATCTGCTTTACCAGAAGGTCAAGCATCTCCTTGGCACGGTTGTCTACTTCTGCAAGATAGCTGCTCAGTTTTCCGCTGGTCTGCAAATCGGTATAGAGAGCCGGGCGATGCTCCTTGATGTACCGCAGATGCTTTCTGCCCCACATTCCGATGGGCTGGGTGTACACTTCTTCCAGCACCAGACAAGGGATGTAATAGTCGCCTTGGAGTTCGTACCATAGGCCATTATTCCTGTCAAAGATGCATTTTTCCATGATGTGTGTCCTCCGTATGCGTATTTGATTTTGAGGTGAATCAAATAACAGCACGCTGATTTACTTCTCACTTGTTGCCCTGTGAAGCCCTGGGCAGCTGTACACAAGGAACTCGTAGGATGCAAAATCAGTTTTTCGTGGTCAACCCACGAGCAGAAAATTATAATCAAATACATCTAAAAAACGCTGATTTGCGCTGAAAATCAAGCAGAAAACGAAGAAATTTCCTGACATTCAGCATGGGGCGTTTGGGGCTGTCGAAGTTCTGCAAGCGCTGATCTCAATTTGTTTCAGATCCAAAGCACCGAAGCCTTATGGCTCCGGTGCTTTTTGTTTATCAGAGCATCACGGCCTGAGCGGGCTTTCCGTCTATCGTGCGTGAAAAATATTCCGTATTACTTGACGCAGGACGCAGAAAATGTCATACTAAAATAGTCAAATAATACAAGGTACAAAAACGTCAAGGAGGCAGAAGCATATGAGCGAAAAACAGAGCTGCGCAGCAGACATAGTCTATAAGCAGATAGACGGCGGCTGGCACCAATATACGGTGTCCCTCCGGCCCGGACAGAATTACAGCTGGAAAGATATCCTCGCAGATGCCGATTCCATAGCAGCTGCAGACCTTTAACCGATAGTGAATGTTCAGCTCATGACAGCAGCGGGCAAAGCAAAGGAGCTGACAGCGGGCTAGGGAAAAATGTTCAGCATTGCGGGAGTGAGCAAATCGCTGGATTGCCCGACCATAATAACGTGGTTCAACCAGCTCTGCGTCCTCGGGATCACCACGAAGGAATTATGCGGCTTCGGTCAGATACTCAGATATGCCAGCACCGTCGCCGGGGAAAGGTTTGACGAGGCAGCAGCGCAAGCACACGGTTTCGACGACTTTGTTATTGAAACCGGCATGCTGAAGAAATATACCGGCAATGGCGGCAGTGTTATAATACCCAATGGCGTGACGAGCATCCACGATTGGGCGTTCTGGAGGTGCACACACCTGACGGACGTCACTTTACCCGACAGCGTGAAGAGCATTGATATATGTGCTTTTGAAGAGTGCAAAAGCCTGAAGAGCATCGGCTGCGGAGCGTTCAAAGACTGCGAAAGCCTGACAAGCATTACCCTTCCAAATAGCGTGGCCAGCATCAGCGACAGGGTGTTCAGCGGCTGCAAAAATCTGAAGAGCGTCACCATACCAAAGCGGCTGGAGGCGGCGATCAGTCATTATAAATCAATAGAGAAGATCAGCTACACCGACAGCGCGGATAACAGCCTTTGAGCAAAAGCTGTTCAAAAAAGGTTCTAAACTAAAAGTTGGGGGATCCGGAAAACCGAGTACTCCCAACTTTTAGTTTTAGAACCGAAAATCGCACTCCTATATGCTCTTATCCTGTGCTTAAAAATGTGCTTTAGTTGTGCCGGGGAATTGGATATTTGATGCATCGCCGCGGAAAAAGCAAGTCCCCCCATTATGCCCCCCAAAGGGCTTTTACTGCCCGACCTTTGCCCCTCAAAAAATGCTCCGGTATCTTGAAAAGTATCTTGAGAATTTGGGTATGCTGGGCGTTTTTTTGTGAATTTCTATTGAAACTGCTGTACGGTTCCTTTTAACTCCGTCAACCTTTTGTTGCATTTTGTGTGCCTTTTTCGCCAAAAGCGGGCTGAAATTCCCTATAATTCAAGCCGAAAATATAACGCAAAAAAGCTCCTGCATCTCTCGATGCAAGAGCTTTTTTGGAGCTGCTACCCAGATTCGAACTGGGGACCTCATCCTTACCAAGGATGCGCTCTACCTGCTGAGCTATAGCAGCAAATTATATGCCCCTTTGTAAGGGGCATATAGCGTGGCGACCGAGAAGGGACTTGAACCCTCGACCTCCGGCGTGACAGGCCGGCGTTCTAACCGACTGAACTACTCGGCCACGGCTCGGTTATAATACCAAACAACGGCGTTTTTGTCAATAGTTTTCGTCAAAAATTTTTTCTTTTTTTGCGGCACGGGGAACAAGTCTTTTAACGCTCCGTGCTAAGGGCACTCAGCCGCCGTCAAAAGGCTGAGTGCCCTTGAACTTTATCGCCCGCATTTTATTTGATATCAAGCTCGATCGGCTCGTCTATCGTATCTGAAACGTACTTCCCGTTCTTCTTCCGCTGCTTGACGCACTCGGTCAGCAGATATTCTATCTGCCCGTTTATCGAGCGGAAATCGTCCTCCGCCCATGCGGCTATAGCGTCATACAGCTTCTGCGACAGGCGCAGCGGCACCTGCTTCTTTGCGCTCTCCGCCATCAGTACAGGCTGCCGGAGTTGACGACGGGCTGCGCGTCGCGGTTGCCGCAGAGCACGACCAGCAGGTTCGAGACCATCGCCGCCTTGCGCTCCTCGTCAAGCTCGACCATGCCGCTCTGATTGAGCCGCTCAAGCGCCATTTCCACCATGCCGACCGCACCGTCGACGATCATCTTGCGCGCATCGATTATGGCCGAGGCCTGCTGGCGCTGGAGCATGACCGCCGCGATCTCGGGCGCGTAGGCAAGATAGGTGATGCGCGCTTCGATGACCTCAAGCCCCGCGTCCGCGACCTTGGACTGTATCTCATCGCGTATGCGCCGGGCGACAGTCTCGCTCGATCCGCGAAGGCTGCCCTCGTCGGCCTGACCGTCGCCGGTCGTGTCGATACCGGGGGCGACGTCGTAGGGGTAGATACGCACGATGTTTCTCAAAGCGCTGTCGCACTGCAGGGAGAGGTACTCCTTATAGTTATCGACATTGAAGGCGGCCTTCGCCGTGTCCACGACACGCCACATGACCGCGATGCCGATCTCGACAGGGTTGCCGAGGCAGTCGTTTATCTTCTGGCGCGCGTTCGAGAGCGTCATGACCTTGAGGGACATCTTCTTGCCCGTGGCCTCGTTCAATACGGTCACGGGGTTCACGCCGCTGAGAGCTGCGTTGAGCACAGCCTTCCCGCTGCCGCTGTCAACATCCGCGCTCTGGCTGAGCTTGGTGTTGGCCGCGGGGTTCACGCCGACGCAGAAGGGGTTGACGAAGTAGAAGCCCTCGCCCTTGAGCGTGCCTATGTACTTCCCGAACAGCGTGAGCACAAGCGCGTCCTGCGGCTTGAGCACCTTCAGGCCGAGCATCGGGAACCAGCCGAGGCAGACCCAGACTAAGCCCACGACGAACAGCGCGATGCCGCCGGTGGTGTCCATATTTATCCCGCCGACTATCATGGCCGCGATCGCTGCGCAGTAGGCCGCGATGAGCACCAGCATGACCGGCATGCCGTTTTTGTGGTTGCTGAGTAATTTCTCTGTCATTTTTGTCGCCTCCATCTTTTTGATATCAAAATGATATCATCGAAATATTCGTTTGTCAAGAAGCTGGCAGGTAAAATTTTCTTAAGAAAACGACACCCCGCACACTCCCTTTTCTCTGAGAAGTATGCGGGGTACGGTTTATGCCTTTTGGGCGGTTTCGTCAAGACGGGCATTTAACTGTGCAAGCTGCTTTTTCAGCTCCGCGAGCTCCTGCCACACTGGGTCGGTGACGTGTATCTGATCCACCTCGCCCGCGAAGTTCACGCGCCTGCCCTCCACGCGCACGACCTTTGCCGGAACACCGACGGCGGTGCTGTCGGGCGGGATATCGCGCAGCACGACCGAATTTGCCGCAACGCGGCTGTTGTCCCCTATCTTCAGCGGACCGAGCACCTTTGCGCCCGTGCCGATGAGGACGTTATTGCCGATGGTCGGGTGCCGCTTGCCGACGTCCTTGCCCGTGCCGCCGAGCGTGACACCGTGGTATATAAGGCAGTCGTCGCCGATCTCGGCGGTCTCGCCGATGACGATGCCCATGCCGTGGTCTATGACAAGGCGCTTGCCGATCTTCGCGCCGGGGTGTATCTCTATGCCGGTGCGGTGCCGGCTGCGCTGCGAGATGAGCCGGGCAAGAAACTTCAGCCCGTGCATGTGGCACCAGTGCGCGCGCCGGTGGCTGAGCACCGCCTTTATCCCCGGATAAAGCAGCAGCACCTCCAATGAGCTGCGCGCTGCCGGGTCCCTTGCTTTATATGCTTCTATGGTTTCTCTAAGATCCTTGAACATCCTCCGCGTCCTTTCCGTCCTGCGTCCATACCGGACAATGACAGACCCCGGGCGGGCGCGGCGGCAGTTCAGAGCCGCGTCACCCGTCCGTGTTATCCTTACCGTTCATTCTATTTTCACTTGCATAACATCGACACTGACAGCACAGCATTTATTTCACCGTCCTTTAATTCCTATTGTTTCTGTAGGCTTTTTTCGGATTATACTCCGCGCTCCGCCTCTTGTCAAGCGCTCACCTATTGACTTGCGGCTGGTACATATACTATAATATTGGTATTAACAGGTAAATTTGCAATGGAGGAATATTATGAAAAAGCTTCTCTCCGCGCTCCTGGTCTTAGTCATGCTCCTGTCGCTCCCCGGCATCGGGGCGCTCGCCGCATCGGATGAGCTCACATGGTCGCTCGACAAGAAGGGTACGCTCACTATCTCCGGCAAGGGCGAGATGCCGGATTATTCCGGCGACACTCCCCCTTGGGTAAAATACAGGGACGATATCAAGGCCGTGGTCATTGAGGAAGGCGTAACCCATATCGGCGCGCAGTGCTTCCAGTTCTGCACAAAGCTCAAGAGCGTAACGATACCGTCCTCCGTCGAGAGCATCGGCGCTGCCGCTTTCTACCGCTGCGAAAAGCTCAGTGCCGTCTATTACGGCGGTACGGCCAGCGACTGGAACAAGATAGAAATAGAGCGATACAACAAGCGCCTGACGAGCGCAGAGCTCGTTATAGCCGACACTGAGACTTCCGCCCCGGCTCCCTCCGAAAAGCCAGTCGGCGGCAAGCTCAAATAAACGGGCTTAAGTAAATTTCATCATTCCCCGCAGACCAGACAGTCTGCGGGGTTTTGCCGTCAGGCGGGCGCGCGGCGGAAGTATTTTCCTCTAATCGTCTTGAAATAACGTCCATCCAATGATATACTTATGTTTAATGCAGCATGGTCAAATGGAATGTTATGACCTCCGGCCGGAAACCCCATATCCGGCCGCACAAGACACAAAGAGCTGCGGAGGACAAAGATGCGTTTAAGATTCCGGCTGAAGGCCATTCCCGCAATTATATATACGGCACTGCTCGTTCTCGTGTGCATCTCGGGTCCGTTCCATGAAGCGCCCTCCGACGTAAAGCCCCTTATCGGCCCGGCTCCGGCCGCCGAGGTCACTTTGTCCTGCGGCACATATCCGGTGGAGACGACGGAGCTCACCGCCGTCATCCAGAGTGAGGACATCTCAAAGCTCGACAGTCTTTCGTACCTGACGCGCGCCGACTTCAGCGGAAGCAGCTGCTGGAAAGAGATTGCCGAATGGGGGCAGGCGCATCCGCTGCTTGAGCTGAAATATACTGTCACGCTGCCGGACGGCACGGTGCTCGATAACAGCGCCGCGGAGCTTGACCTGTCATCTCTCGGCCATGCTGCCGCCGCTGAGACAGCTGAGGCTCTCGCCTGTCTGCCTGCGGTCACGCACATAAAGCTCGGCGCACAGAGCGCGGGGAGCGACGCGCTCACTCTCGCCGACATCGGTGCCATTCACGAGGCCTGCCCGAATGCGGAGCTGGATTACAGCCTCACCCTATACGGGCATGAAATAAACCTCAGCGCTTCCTCTCTCGATTTCCGCGGAACGCAGATAAGCGACGAGGCAGCGGCGCTTGCCGAGGTGCTCCCGCTTATGACGCGCTGCTCATATCTGGACATGGACAACACCGGCGTTTCCAACGAAGCGCTTGCCAAAATACGCGAACAGTTCCCGAATATAGACGTCGTGTGGCGCGTCTGGTTCGGCACCAATTACAGCGTGCGCACAGATACCGAGCGCATCCTCGCCTCCAAGCCGACCGTCGGCGGGATGATATATGACGCGAGCGTTCTTCAGTACTGCACCAAGGTCAAGTACCTTGACCTCGGCCATAATGACGAGCTGCCCAGCATCGACTTTGTCAGGAATATGCCTGAGCTTGAGGTGCTCATAATCGCCATGACCGCCGTAAGGGATATCTCCCCGCTCGAAAGCTGCCCGAAGCTTGAGTACCTGGAGCTCAACTCCACCAACATCGCCGACATCTCCCCGCTCAAAAACAGCACCGGGCTGCACCACCTGAACATCGCCGGGTGCCCGAATATCAAGGATATATCCCCGCTCTACGGGCTGACTGAGCTTGAGCGCCTGTGGATAGGCTGTGACACGCCCGTCCCTGACAAGCAGGTCAGCGCGATGAAGGCCGCCGTTCCCGGCTGCACCATCAACACCACGACCGACGACCCCCACGGCGGGGCGTGGCGCTACACCGGGTATGACCCGGAGATCCCGAAATATTACTGGGTACCGAGATACGAGCTTCTGAGGAACCAGCTCGGCTACAACTATCAGGAATACAGCTTCTACTGGCTCGATCCGCTCTGCGATAAGGAGGCCCCTGCCCAGTTCAAAGGCATGTACGGAAAAGAGGTCTACGGGAAATGAAAAAACGTATAATAATCGTTCTTGCCGCAGCACTGATCTTCTGCCTGTTCGCCGCCGGCTGCTCCTCAAAGGATGATCCCGCCGTCACCGAGGCCCCGGCTGTATCTCCCACTCCCGAACCGACTCCGGAGCCCTGCGTCATCATGGGCAAGAGCTATCCGCTCAACATCGAGAGCATCGACCTGCGCGGTCTGAATGATACGCTTGTTGACGAGACTGCCGTGCAGCTCAAGAGACTGACCAAGCTCAAAACGGTCACGCTCGGCAGTTGGGAGGAAAGCCCCGTCACATGGGGAAAGATGAACGAGCTGCACACCGCCTGCCCGCAGGCCGCCATAGACTATGAGTTTTCCATTTACGGCAAGACCCTCAACCTCAGCGATGAGGAAATGGATCTCAAGTACGTCAGCATAAAGGACGAGGGCAGGCTCCTCAAGCTCATCACCGCCTGCATGACGAATCTCACTTTCCTCGACATGGACACTGCCGGTGTCTCCGACGAGAAGATGGCAGAGCTGCGCGATTCCCTGCCGAACACGGAGGTCGTCTGGCGCGTCTGGTTCGGCGACTATTACAGCGTGCGCACCAATGTTGAGCGCATCCTCGCCTCGATGCCCGGCAAGGCCGGGGAACTGACGACCGAGACGACCCGCTCCCTCAAATACTGCACCAAGGTAAAATACATGGACCTCGGGCACAACAATTACCTTGACACGATAGACTTCGTCTCCTATATGCCCGACCTTGAGGTGCTTATCGTCGGCATGACCTTCGTCGAGGACTTCTACCCGCTGGAAAACTGCCCGAAGCTCGAGTATCTTGAGGCCATGACCTCAAGGCTCCACGACCTCCGTCCCCTCGCGAACCTCAAGAACCTCAAGCACCTCAACATATGCTACAACTTCGCCGTCACCGACATCACCCCGCTCTACGGGCTGACCCAGCTCGAACGGCTCTGGATCGGCAAATACGATCCTGTCCCGCCTGAGCAGATCGAGAAGATAAAGGAACTTCTCCCCAACTGCGTCGTCAATTCCACTGCCGGCGATCCGACCAACGGCGGCTGGCGCGTGGATGAGGAGCCGAACGAGTTCGGCGTTTCCCAGCAGGCCGCTCGCTATACACTGCTGCGCGAGCAGTTTGGCTACCATGAGGAGGACTTTTCCTATTACTGGAATGACCGTCTCTGCATCCGCCCGTACTGACACACCGCGCACCCATTTTCCGGAGGATATCATTCAATGTCTAAGCTCAAAAAAATTCTCAGCATCATCTGCCTTGCCGCAGCTTTCCTGCTCCTTGCCGCCTGCGACGACCCCGCTTCCTCTCTCTTCCCCGCAAAGACCGTGAAATTCCAGGCCGGCGCGGTAGAGATCGAGGGCACGACCGACCTGACGATAACGCTTGAGAGCGGTGAGACCGCTCTGCTCGACCAGCTGCCCGAGCTTCAGAAGGCCGATTTCAGCGGCAGCGCCTGCGTCGATGAAATTTATCAGTGGGCGCAGGCTCACCCGGACGTCAAGGTAAAATACACGGTGACGCTTCCCGATGGGCAGGTGCTTTCCAACAGCGTGCAGAGCCTCGACCTCTCCGCGCTGACGGACTCCGCTGTTTCCGATACGCTCCAGGCGCTCGCCTACCTGCCGAAAGTCAATGACATCCAGCTCGGCTCCGAGCGTTCAAACCTCGGATGGGATTCCGTCCGCGCGATAATGGACGCCTGCCCGAACGCTTCGGTCAGCTACACTTTCTGGCTCTACGGCAAGGAATTCAGCACCGTTGACACTACCATTAACCTCAGCCATATCACTGTCGAGGACGACGGCGCGCAGGTGATGCAGGCCATGGCCTGTATGCCGAATCTTGTCAGCGTCGACATGGACAGCTGCGGTGTCTCCAATGAGGACATGGCCGCGATCCGCGATGCTTACCCCGATGTCAAGGTCATCTGGCGCGTCTGGTTCGGCGACGCCTACAGTGTGCGCACGGACGTAGAGCGCATCCTTGCCTCGCAGCCCTCTCACGGCGGTATGCTCGACCGATACAATTCCGAAGCGCTCAAATACTGCACGGACGTCAAGTATCTCGACGTCGGCCATAACGACGCGCTGGACGATATTTCCTTCGTCGCCTATATGCCGAAGCTTGAGGTTGCCATCCTCGCGATGGATAACTGGAGCGACGCGACCCCCCTCGCCAGCTGCACCGAGCTTGAATACCTCGAAATGCAGACCACGCTCTGCACCGATCTCTCCCCGCTCTCCGGGCTTAAAAATCTGCGCCATCTGAACATCGCCTATATCGTCGACCTCGAGGATATCTCCCCGCTCTATTCCCTGACCGAGCTTGAGCGCCTGTGGGTCGGCAGCAACAACCGCGTGCCCAAGGAACAGATAGAGCAGATGCGCGCCGCAGCGCCCAACTGCGAGGTAAACGACACGGTCTATGACGACCCGACCGGCGGACGCTGGCGCTATGTCGACTACAACGACAAGGCCTATATCTTCATCCTGCACCCGCGCTATGAAAAGCTGCGCGAGCAGTTCGGCTACACCTCCGCGGACTTCTCTTTCTACTGGAACGATCCGCTCTACTGAGCTTTATCAAATATGAATTGTTGAAAATGTCATGGACAGCGCCGTCTGTCCATGACATTTTTGAACGTATTTTTTCATTGCGGTATCTTGACAATCAGGTGCAATGAATGTATACTATTTCAGTAATTTGGTTTTTGATTTTCTTCGCAGGCGTTCGCCGGTGTAAGGGGCCTCGTGCCCCCTTTAGGCATCGGAGAACGTTTTATTTTTTTTCTTTTTTACCCTCGGTTGACACTGGCATTCTCTCCATCAAATCGAAGCCCAACAACGTGGGTTCGATTTGAAAAGGAAGAAGGAGATTGCATAGTGCAGCTTTTGCCGCAAGGCGGAAGCGGAACGGTGCAAGCTTCTTCTGACGTTGTATGCTTCCTTGTCAATCGAGGGTACTGATACTTAAATATTACTACTGCGGAGGATGATCGTTATGACTAAGTATGTTTTCGTTACCGGCGGCGTTGTGTCCGGTCTTGGCAAGGGTATCACCGCGGCCTCGCTCGGCCGTCTGCTCAAGGCACGCGGCCTCAAGGTTGCAGCGCAGAAGCTCGACCCGTATATAAACGTCGACCCCGGCACGATGAGCCCCTACCAGCACGGCGAGGTCTATGTCACCGAGGACGGCGCTGAGGCCGATCTCGACCTCGGGCACTATGAGCGCTTCATCGATGAGGATCTCAATCGCTACTCGAACCTCACCACCGGCAAGGTCTACTGGAATGTCCTCAACCGTGAGCGCCGCGGCGAGTACCTCGGCCAGACCATTCAGGTCATCCCCCACATCACCGGCGAGATAAAGGACTTCATCTACAAGGTCGGCAAGAACACCGGTGCGGACGTCGTCATCACCGAGATCGGCGGTACGACCGGCGATATAGAGAGCCAGCCTTTCCTTGAGGCCGCGCGCCAGGTCAGCCTTGAGCAGGGGCCGGGCAACTGCCTGTTCATCCATGTGACCCTCGTCCCCTTTATCAAGGGCAGCGACGAGCACAAGACCAAGCCCACCCAGCACTCCGTGCGTGAGCTTCAGGCGATGGGCATTTCGCCGAACATCATCGTCCTGCGCTGCGATGAGCCGCTGGAGCCCGAGATATTCAAGAAGATCGCCATGTTCTGCAACGTCAAGCCCGACTGCGTCATTGAGAACATGACTCTCCCAAACCTCTATGAAGCGCCGCTGATGCTCGAAAAGAGCGACTTCTCACTCATCGTCTGCCGCGAGCTCGGCCTCTGGACGAGAGCGCCGGAGCTGAGCCAGTGGAAGGCGCTGGTCGAGCGCATCAAGTCCGCCGACCGACATGTCACCATCGGTCTTGTCGGCAAGTATGTCCAGCTGCACGACGCGTACCTCTCCGTTGCCGAGGCGCTGCACCACGCGGGCTACGCCTGCGGCGCGACCGTCGATATAAAATGGATCGACAGCGAGACCGTCACCGATGAAAACGCCGCCGAGATATTCTCCGGCTGCGACGGCATGATAGTCCCCGGCGGCTTCGGCGACCGCGGCATAGGCGGCATGATAAGCGCCGCGCGCTACGCCCGCGAGACCGGTATGCCCTATCTCGGCATCTGCCTCGGCATGCAGATCGCCGTTATAGAGTTCGCGAGAAACGTCTGCGGGCTCAAGGACGCCGACTCCCGCGAATTTAATGCAAATTCTTCACATAAAGTCATTGATTTTCTGCCCGATCAGCATGATAATATAGACAAGGGCGGAAGCCTGCGCCTCGGCGCGTATCCCTGCCACATCCTCAAGGGCAGCACCATGGAGCGCTGCTACGGTAAGCAGGATATCTCCGAGCGCCACCGTCACCGCTACGAGTTCAATAACGAATACCGCGAGGTGCTCAGCGAGAACGGACTGTGCCTGTGCGGCAGCTCCCCGGACGGCAGCATAATCGAGGCCGTCGAGCTGAGCGACAAGCCGTTCTTCGTCGGTGTGCAGTTCCACCCCGAATTCAAGAGCCGTCCGAACAAGCCGCACCCCCTGTTCCTCGGGCTTGTCGAGGCGTCGCTGAAAGGTGAAAAGAAATGAGAGATTATCAGGCGGAGTACGAAGGCCGCGTCGCCTTTATCCGCGAGCTTGTCAAGAACGCCGGTGCCTCCGGCATCGTCTACGGCAACTCCGGCGGCAAGGACAGCGCCCTCGTCGGCATCCTCTGCAAGGCCGCGTGTGACAACACCGTCGGCATCATCATGCCCTGTGCCTCCAAGCGCAACTACGGGCAGGACACGGACGACGGCATAGCCGTCGCCGAGCGGTTCGGCATCGAGACGCGCACCGTCGACCTCACCGCCGTGCGTGAGCGCGAGATGGAGGAGCTTCAGAAGGTCTGCGCGCTCAACTCCGCCGCGATAAACAACATTGCCCCGCGCCTGCGCATGACGACGCTCTACGCCATCGGCGCGGCGGAGAACCGCCTCGTCGCCGGTACCGGCAACAGGAGCGAGATACACATGGGCTACTTCACCAAGTGGGGCGACGGCGCGAGCGACTTTGACGTTATCGCTGACCTCACCGCGACCGAGGTCTTTGAGTTTCTCGAATACCTCAACGCGCCGCGCTGCATCATCGATAAGGCACCCTCCGCGGGACTTTTCGACGGGCAGACCGACGAGCAGGAGATGGGCGTGACCTACAAGGCCATCGACGATTTTCTGCTTTACGGCACGGTGAATGCGCAGGACAAGGCCGTCATCGACCGCTACCATAACCGAAGCGAGCATAAGCGCAAGCCGCTTGTGACATACAAAGGCTGATAAAGGACTTTACCATGCACGAATTTTACGAAAACCCCCTCTGCGGCCGCTATGCCGACGAGGAGATGAAGCGCCAGTTTTCGGACGACAACAAGTTCTCCACATGGCGCAGGCTGTGGCTCGCGCTCGCCGAGAGCGAGCAGGAGCTGGGGCTCAGCATCAGCGATGAACAGCTCGAAGAGATGCGCGCGCATATAGACGACATTGACTATGCCGCCGCTGCCGCGCATGAGCACGAGGTACGGCACGACGTTATGGCGCACGTGCTGACCTTCGGCGAGTGCTGCCCCAAGGCCAAGCCCATCATCCACCTCGGCGCGACGAGTTGCTACGTCGGCGACAACACGGACATCATCCGTATGCGCGGCGGGCTGCTCATCATCCGCAAGCTCCTTGTAAACGCCGTTGCGGCGCTGAGTGAGTTTGCAGAGAAATACAAATCCCTGCCGACTCTTGCCTACACGCATTTTCAGGCCGCCCAGCCGACGACCGTCGGCAAGCGCGCCTGCCTTTGGATAAACGACCTGCTGTTTGATATCGAGCAGCTCGACTTTCAGCTCTCGCAGCTGAAGCTTCTCGGCTGCAAGGGCACGACCGGCACCGGCGCAAGCTTCCTTGAGCTGTTCGACGGGGACGCCGAAAAGGTTGAGGAGCTTGAGCGGCGCATCGCCGCGAAGATGGGCTTCGAGGCATGTCAGGCCGTCAGCGGCCAGACCTACACCCGCAAGGTCGACTTTGAGGTTCTGCAAGTGCTCTCCGGCATTGCGCAGAGCGCGTCGAAGTTTTCGAGCGATATACGCCTGCTCAGCCATCTGAAAGAGGTGGACGAGCCGTTTGAGAGTAAGCAGATCGGCTCCTCGGCGATGGCCTATAAGCGCAACCCCATGCGCTCCGAGCGCGTCGCGTCCCTCAGCCGCTATGTGATATGTGATTTGCAGAACGCCGCCGTCACCGCCTCCGCGCAGTGGTTCGAGCGTACGCTGGACGATTCCGCAAACCGCCGTATCTCCATACCCGAGGCCTTCCTCGCGACGGATGCGATACTGAATCTTTACATCAACATCGTGCGCGGCATGAAGGTCTATCCTGCGGTCATCGCAAAGCACCTCAATGAGGAGCTGCCCTTTATGTCCACGGAGAACATCCTCATGTACTGCGTCAAAAATAAGGGCGGCGACCGTCAGGCGCTGCATGAGGCCATACGTCGGCACTCCGTCGCCGCCGCCGAGCAGGTCAAGCTCTACGGGCGCGATAACGATCTGCTTGAGCGCATCAAGGCCGATCCCGCATTCTCCCTCACAGATGAGGAGATGGCGCAGCTGACCGATCCCGCGACCTTCACCGGCATGGCGGAGCGCCAGTGCGAGACCTTCCTGCGCGGCACCGTGAAGCCGGTACTCAAAAAGTATGATTCCAGCCTCGGCGTCAAGGCCGAAATAAATGTATAAAGAAGAAAGAGGAAAAAGCGCTATGTTGACTTCTATTGTTGGTACTAACTGGGGCGATGAGGGCAAGGGCCGTATGGTCGACCTGCTCAGCAAGAACTATGACATCGTCGTCCGCTATCAGGGCGGCAACAACGCCGGCCACACCGTCATCAATGAAAAGGGCAAGTTCATCATGAACCTCATGCCCTCCGGCATCCTGCGCGATGAGACCGTCAATGTTCTCGGCCCCGGCATCGTCATCGACCTTGAGCATCTCTTCGGCGAGGCGATGAAGCTGCGTGAGGCGGGCATCGAGATAAGCCCCGACCATCTCAAGATCAGCGACCGCGCCACCATCTGCATGCCCTACCACAAGCTGCTCGACGGCCTTGAGGAGGACAGGCTCGGCGACAAGAAGTTCGGCTCCACCCGCCGCGGTATCTCCCCCGTCTATGCCGACAAGTACATGAAGAAGACCATCCGCATGGGCGACCTGCTGCATTGGGACACCCTGCGCGACAGGCTCGAGGGCATAGTCGAGTGGAAGAACCTGACCGTTGAAAAGGGCTACGGCCATGAGGCGATCAAGGTCGAGGACATGATGATGTGGCTCGAGGAGTACGGCAAGTTCTTCACCCCTTATATCTGCAACACCACCGAATATCTCAGCGACGCAATAAAGTCCGGCAAGTCCGTGATCTTTGAAGCCCAGCTCGGCGCGCTGCGCGATATCGACTTCGGCATCTATCCCTACACCTCCGCTTCCACCACGCTCGCAGCTTACGCCCCCATCGGCGCGGGCATCCCGTTTGCAAAGCTCGATGAGAGCATCGGCATCATGAAAGCCTATTCCAGCTGCGTCGGCGAAGGCCCTTTCACCTGCGAGCTGTTCGGCGCCGAGGGTGACAGCCTGCGCGAAGCCGGCGGCGAGTACGGCGCGGCTACCGGCCGTCCCAGACGTGTCGGCGGCTTTGACGTCGTCGCCTCCCGTTACGGTGCTCTCGTTCAGGGCTGCACCTACCTCGCCCTGACGAAGCTCGATGTTCTCTCCTACCTCAAGCAGATCCCCGTCTGCGTCGCTTACGAGCTTGACGGCAAGCGCATCGACTACTTCCCCTCCGACATTGACGAGCTTGAGGCAGCAAAGCCCGTGTACGAGTACCTGCCCGGCTTCAACTGCGATATCAGCAATTGCCGCAGCGTCGAGGATCTGCCGAAAGAAGCGCTCGACTATATCCGTTATATTGAGAAGGCCGTCAACTGCCCGATAAAGTACGTCTCCGTCGGCGCAGAGCGCGAAGCCTACATCAAAATGTTCTGAGAAAAAGCGAGAGGAAAGCCGTATGCAAAACCAGAAAGTTCTTATCCTTGACTTCGGCGGCCAGTATAACCAGCTTATCGCCCGCCGCGTCCGCGAGAATAACGTCTACTGCGAAGTCCACCCCTATGACATGAGCCTTGACGCCATCCGCGCCTACGACCCCATCGGCATCATCTTCACCGGCGGGCCGCAGAGCGTCTATGCCGAGGGCTCCCCCCATGCCGACCTCGGCGTGTACACTTTAGGCGTTCCCATTCTTGGTATCTGCTACGGCTGCCAGCTGCTTTCCCATGAGCTCGGCGGGCTTGTCACCGCCGCGCAGGACGATTCCGCCCGTGAATACGGCAAGACCGTCACATACTTTGACACCTCCTGCCCGCTCTTCAAGGGCATCCCCGAAGAGAGCGTCACATGGATGAGCCACGGCGATTATATGGCGCGCGTCCCTGAGGGCTTCGCCCTCTCCGCGCACTCCGCCGCCTGCCCGAACGTCGGCATAAGCGACGAGGCGCGCCGCTTCTACGGCGTGCAGTTCCACCCGGAGGTCAACCACACTGAGTACGGGCGCGAAATGCTCCACAACTTCCTCTACGACATCTGCGGCGCGGTCGGCGACTGGACTATGGCCGACTATAAAAAGCGCGCTATCGACTCCGTCCGTGAAAAGGTCGGCGGCGGCAAGGTGCTGCTCGCCCTCTCCGGCGGCGTTGACTCCTCTGTCGCAGCGGCATTGCTTGCCGAGGCCGTCGGCAATCAGCTCACCTGCGTGTTCGTCGATCACGGCCTTATGCGTAAGAACGAGGGTAACGAAGTCCAGGAAGCTTTCTCCAAGTGGGACATAAACTTCATCCGCGTCAACGCCGAGGAGCGTTTCCTCAAGGCTCTCGACGGCGTTGAGGAGCCGGAGCACAAGCGTAAGATCATCGGCGAGGAGTTCATCCGCGTCTTTGAGGAAGAGGGCAAGAAGATCGGCAAGGTCGATTATCTTGTCCAGGGCACAATTTATCCAGACGTCATTGAGTCCGGCAAGGGCGACGCCGCGGTCATCAAGAGCCACCACAACGTCGGCGGCCTGCCCGACTATGTTGATTTCAAGGAGATCATCGAGCCACTGCGTATGCTCTTCAAGGACGAAGTCCGCCAGCTTGGGCGTGAGCTTGGCCTGCCGGAGTATCTGGTCATGCGCCAGCCCTTCCCCGGCCCCGGTCTCGGCATCCGCGTCATCGGCGCTTTGACCAAGGAGAAGCTCGACATGCTGCGCGAGGCCGACTTCATCTTCCGCGAAGAGATCGCCAAGGCCGGTCTTGAGCGCGAGCTGAGCCAGTACTTCGCGGCACTGACAAACATGCGCTCCGTCGGCGTCATGGGCGACGGCCGCACTTATGATTACGCGATCGCTCTCCGCGCCGTCAGCACCTCCGACTTTATGACCGCCGATTGGGTGCGCCTGCCCTATGACGTGCTTGACCGCGTCTCCGTGCGCATCGTAAACGAGGTCTCCGGTATCAACCGTGTGCTCTACGACGTGACCTCCAAGCCCCCCGCAACGATAGAATTTGAATAAGCCCAAGGCCTTATCCGTCGGATAAGGCCTTGGTTTATTCACAATTTCAGTATTATAATTATCTAACGATCTCACGAAAGGACTGTCTGACATGTCAAAAAAGGTTCTTATCATTTCCTCCAGCCTGCGCGGCGGGAGCAATTCCGAGTGCCTTGCCAGGGAGTGCGAGCGCGGCGCAAAGGACGCCGGGCACGATGTGCAGTTCATCTCCCTCAAGGGCAAGGAGCTGAAGTTCTGCATCGGCTGCCTCAGCTGTCAGGAGACCGGAAAGTGCGTCCTCAAGGACGATGCCGCGGACATCATGGCCGCTGTGTATAACGCCGAGGTCATAGTCTTCGCAACGCCGATCTATTACTACGAAATGTGCGGACAGCTTAAAACGCTGCTCGACCGCATGAACCCTCTCTTCCCGTCGGATTACAAATTCCGGGATATCTACATGATCGCGACGGCGGAGGAGGACGAGCCTACCACCTTTGATAAGGCCTATAACGGTCTGCTCGGCTGGGTGGACTGCTTTGAAAAGGCGAGCCTCAAGGGCATCGTCACCGGCGGCGGGATAGGCGGAGCGAACGCCGCGCCCAAGCACGCCGACGTGATGCGCAAAGCATACGAGCTTGGAAATAAACTATAATATCAGGAGGTCAATAACAATGGCGAAAATAGTACAGACGGCAGGCAGAAATGCACTCGGCGAGTTCGCCCCGGAGTTTGCACATTACAATGACGATGTTCTCTTCGGCGAGAACTGGAACAATCAGGATATCGACGTAAAGACGCGCAGCATCATCACGGTCGTCGCGCTCATGGCGCAGGGCATCACCGATTCTTCCCTCAAGTTCCATCTCCAGAACGCGAAGGCGCACGGCGTCACGCAGAAAGAGATTGCCGCGATCATCACCCACGCGGCGTTTTACGCCGGATGGCCGAAAGGCTGGGCTGTCTTCAACCTCGCGAAAGAGGTATGGGAGCCGGGCGAGGGCGACCTGCCCTATGAGGACGAGGCCATGCGTGCACACGCAAAGTCCATGGTGTTCCCGATCGGTCAGCCCAACACCGCCTTTGCGCAGTACTTCATCGGCAACAGCTATCTTGCTCCCGTCTCCACCTCACAGGTCGGCATCTTCAACGTGACCTTTGAGCCTGGCTGCCGCAACAACTGGCACATCCATCATGCCAAGCAGGGCGGCGGGCAGATCCTCGTCTGCGTCGCAGGCCGCGGATACTATCAGGAAGAGGGCAAGGACGCCGTCGAAATGAAGCCGGGCGACGTGGTCAACATCCCGGCCGGCGCCAAGCACTGGCACGGTGCCGCGCCCGACAGCTGGTTCAGCCATCTCGCAGTTGAAGTCCCCGGCGTCGAGGGCTCCAACGAATGGCTCGAGCCCGTCGGCGACGATGTCTACGGCAAGCTTACCATCAACTGATGGTAAATAAAGCTTTTCAAACGCGCGGGAATATGATATGCTTCCAGTGATATTTCAAATACAGATATACCCTGGAGGTAAATTATGAGTCTTGACAGACGTCCCGATCCCATGGAAAGGATCACCACACCCGAGCAGGCGCAGGCCTTTATCGATGAACAGCTCAAAGAACTGCGCGAGCAGATAGGCGATAAGAAAGTTCTCCTCGCCCTCTCCGGCGGTGTTGATTCCTCCGTCGTTGCAGCGCTGCTCATCAAGGCCATCGGCCAGCAGCTCGTCTGCGTCCACGTCAACCACGGTCTCCTGCGCAAGGGCGAGCCCGAGCAGGTCATCGAGGTCTTCCGCAACCAGATGAACGCAAACCTCATCTATGTCGACGCGACCGACCGCTTCCTCGATAAGCTCGCGGGGGTCACCGATCCCGAGCAGAAGCGCAAGATCATCGGCAACGAGTTCATCGAGGTCTTCGCCGAGGAAGCGCGCAAGCTTGACGGCATAGAGTTTCTCGCGCAGGGCACCATCTGGCCCGACATTCTCGAGAGCGAGCGCGGCATCAAGGCGCACCACAATGCGGGCGGTCTCCCGGAGGATATGCAGTTCAAGCTCGTCGAGCCGGTGAAGATCCTCTTCAAGGACGAAGTGCGCATTGTCGGCAAGCAGCTCGGCCTGCCCGACGGCATGGTGTTCCGTCAGCCGTTCCCCGGCCCCGGCCTCGGTGTCCGCTGCCCCGGCGCCATCACGCGCGACCGTCTCGAAGCCGTCCGCGAGTCCGACGCGATCCTCCGCGAGGAGTTTGCAAAGCACGGCCTTGAGGGCAAGGTCTGGCAGTATTTTACCGTCGTGCCCGACTTCAAGTCCACCGGCGTGAAGAACGGCCAGCGCGCTTTCGAGTGGTCGGTCATCATCCGCGCCGTGAACACCACCGACGCCATGAGCGCCACCGTCGAGAACATCCCGTTCGACCTCATGTGCCACCTCGTGCACCGCATCACGCATGAGGTGCCGGGTGTGAACCGCGTCCTGTACGACTTCACTCCGAAGCTCACCGGCACGATAGAATTCGAATAAGCCTAACCGCCGCAGATGCTTTGCGTCTGCGGCGGTGTTTGTTCTCACATTTTCGTCATATGTAACATATTTGCGCCGGTTTTTTGGGCAAAAAGCATAAATAACGTGCGGATTTAATTTTCACCGCCGCGCGCATTCTGTGATACTGCCAATTGAATCCAACAGCATTTCTTGATATTATGTGCTCGCATAGAGGGTGATCGGAAAATCCCGCCGTTTCTCTTATGTTGGCCGCGGACGGCTATGTATAATCGCCGTTGGCTGCCGAAAAATAATATGAAAAGACTTTCCCTCTGCGCAGCGTTTCCCACAATTTTTTAAGGAGGTACAGTAATGGACGAAAGAAAAACCGCCCCGGCAACCGAGCAGGAGCTCGCCACCATGGACGCCTATTGGCGCGCCGCGAACTACCTGTCCGCCTGCCAGCTCTATCTGCTGGATGATCCGCTTCTCCAGAAGCCGCTCACCGAGGAGAGCATCAAGAAAAAGATCGTCGGCCACTGGGGCACCGTTCCCGGCCAGAACTTCATTTACACTCACCTCAACCGCGTTATAAAGAAATACGACCTCGATATGATCTACGTCTCCGGTCCGGGCCACGGCGGCAACGCTATGGTCGCGCAGGACTGGCTCGACGGCAGCTATCAGGAGGTCTACCCCAACATCTCCCGCGACAAGGAGGGTATGCAGAAACTCTTCAAGCAGTTCTCCTTCCCCGGCGGCATCCCGTCCCACGTCGCGCCTGAGACTCCGGGCTCCATCAACGAGGGCGGCGAGCTCGGCTATTCGCTCGCGCACTCTTTCGGCGCTGTCACCGATAACCCCGGCCTGATAGCCGCCTGCGTCGTGGGCGACGGCGAGGCCGAGACCGGCCCGCTTGCCACCTCATGGCACCTCAACAAGTTCATCAACGCCAAGACCGACGGCGCAGTGCTCCCGATCCTGCACCTCAACGGCTATAAGATCGCAAATCCCACGCTCTTCGCCCGCATCTCCCATGAGGAGCTGGAGGACTTCTTCCGCGGCTGCGGCTGGGAGCCGCACTTCGTCGAGGGTAAGGACCCCGCCGTCATGCACCGCCTCATGGCCGACACGCTCGATGAGTGCATCGAGGAGATCCTCGCTTTCCAGAAAGACGCACGCGAGAACGGCAGCACCGTCCGCCCGCGCTGGCCGATGATCGTCCTGCGCAGCCCCAAGGGCTGGACAGGTCCGGCATATGTCGACGGTCTCAAGGTCGAGGACTACTGGCGCGCACATCAGGTGCCCATCCAGCCCGACTCCCCGGAGCACATCCGCCAGATCGAAGAGTGGCTGAAGTCCTACCGCCCCGAAGAGCTGTTCGATGAAAACGGCGTCCCCGTGCAGGAGCTGCTCGACTTCCCGCCTAAGGGCACGCGCCGCATGGGTGCGAACCCGCACGCCAACGGCGGCCTGCTGCTGAAGGATCTGCGCATGCCGGACTTCCGCGAATACGGCGTAGACGTCAGCTATCCCGGCGCAGTCGAGGCGCAGGATATGTCCGTGCTCGGCACTTTCGTGCGCGATATCTACAAGCTCAACGAAAAGGAGCGCAGCTTCCGCTCCTTCGGCCCGGACGAAACTACCTCCAACCGCCTCTCCGCGGTCTTTGAGGAGACCGACAGAGCGTGGGACGGCGAAGCCTACGACACCGACGACCATCTCGCCCCCGACGGCAGAGTCATGGACTCGATGCTCTCCGAGCACGTCTGCGAGGGTCTGCTCGAGGGCTACCTGCTGACTGGCCGCCACGGCTTCTTCAACAGCTACGAGGCCTTCATCCGCATCGTCGACTCCATGTTCTCCCAGCATGCAAAGTGGCTCAAGGTCTGCAACCAGCTGCCCTGGCGTCAGAAGATCGCGTCGCTCAACTACGTGCTCGCATCTAACGTATGGCAGCAGGATCACAACGGCTTCACGCATCAGGACCCCGGCTTCCTTGACCATGTCGCGAACAAGAAGGCCGACGTCGTCCGCCTCTACCTGCCCCCGGATGCAAACTGCCTGCTCAGCTGCTTTGACCACTGCATCCGCTCCAGAAACTATGTCAACGTGATCGTCGCTTCCAAACACCCGCGTCCCCAGTGGCTGACCATGGAGCAGGCCGTCAAGCACTGCACTCAGGGCATCGGCATCTGGCAGTGGGCGTCCACCGACAAGGGCGAGGAGCCTGACATCGTCATGGCCTGCTGCGGCGATACCCCGACGCTTGAAACTCTCGCCGCCGTCACCATCCTGCGCGACGCTTTCCCCGAGCTGCGCATCCGCGTCGTCAACGTCGTTGACCTCATGCGTCTGCAGAGCAACGAGCAACACCCGCACGGCCTGTCTCAGGTCGAGTACGACTCGCTCTTCACCAAGGATAAGCCCATCATCTTCGCTTTCCACGGCTATCCCAGCCTGATCCACGAGATGACCTACAAGCGCCACAACAAGAACATCCATGTGCGCGGCTACATCGAGGAAGGCACGATCACCACGCCCTTTGACATGCGCGTGCTCAACCGCCTCGACCGCTTCGATCTGGTCATGTCCGCGGTGTATAACCTGCCGCAGCTCGGCAACCGCGGCGCGTACCTCATCCAGCAGATGAAGGATAAGCTCATCGAGCACAAGCAGTATATCGCGGAGCACGGCCTTGATCTGCCCGAAGTCGCCGAATGGAAATGGAGCGACTAAGCTAATAACCCGCATATAGTTATAGATCCCGGACGGCTGAAGCCGTCCGGGATTTGTATATATCCAATCAAAAAACACTGTCTTTTTCACGGCGCATATGTTACAATCGAGACAATACACAAAAACACCGGAGGCAGCCATGAATCAGAGCGATGAAAGAAAGGATAATATTCAGCGCGTCATTGAAACTGCGCTGGATATGTTCATGGAAAACGGCATTGCCGCGACCAGCATGAACCAGATCGCAAGAAAAGTAAACCTCTCTCAGATGTCCCTGTACCGCTACTTCAGCAATAAGGAGGAGCTTATTCTCCGGATATGGAAATACGCGCTGACGGAGTTTTACAGATATTTTTATGAAAGGTACACCGGAGATGAGAATGCATCAACGGGCTACGAGCGCTTTGTGGCCTGCATGAGGGCTTACTATTCCCTGTATGAGGAGTTCCCGAACTGGTATAAATACACGCATGAGATGTTCACCTACCGCTTCAGCCATGACGAAGCCGCCGACCGCGGGATGAGCAGCGTCTTCTGGAGCCATTACGACAAGGAGATCCCGATCCCGGCGCTCAAGGCGCTCAAGGACGGCGTGGAGGACGGCTCCATAAGGAAAGATATCAACATCTATGCCATCTATCAGATCCTTCTCAACGCTTTCACCGGCGTCACCCTGTACGAAAATATCTCCTTCGGCGTCGCCCCGGAGACCATCGTGCATATGACCGCTTCGCTCATATCAAAATATATAAAAAGCGAGCAGTAAGTTTGTTAAAAAATACGAAATCTTTTTAAGATCAGAAATATACAAGGTTTATGTAACTTTTGGTACAGAACTCAGCGGGATGTCTGATAAAATACAGACATCATGTCGCTGCTTGTCGCGTTCTGATATTTTTTTAACGTCAGATGTTAATACGATTAACATCTGTTAGATGCCTTAACCATCGCAAAGAACGAGGTGTGACAACATATGCAGTGTACAAAAGAAGTGATCTCCATTCTCCCGTTCTGGCCGTCCCTGTCGGAGCAGCAGAAGCAGCAGTTCGAGTCAGGTCTGCTGTACAAGCGCTGCCGCGCCAGGGAGTCCCTCACCTTTTCCGGCGAGAAAAAGGACGGGATGCTTATAGTTCTGCACGGCGTCATCCGGGTCTATATGGTATCCGGCACCGGCAGAGAAGTGACGATCCTCATCATGCGCCCCGGCGATGTGTTCAATATCCTCACCGCCGACCGTGCCCGTCCCGGGGATATAATGCCGCAGCTTCAGGCAATGAGCGACGCCGCCGTCGCTTATATACGCCGCGCAGAGCTTTCGCGTCTGGCATACGGCTGCCCGGCAGCAGCGGAGTATATTATCGAGACGTCCTCCCGCAACGCCCAGGATATTCTGAATAACGTCAACGAGTATTTCTTCTGTCCGCTGCGCGCGAAGATCGCCGGGTTCCTGCTGAAGATTTCCGTGCAGCAGAACGGTGACTGCGCCCTTATCACCCATGAGGACATCGCAAACCATCTCGGCACGACCAGAGAGGTCGTCAGCCGCGAGATAAACTACCTGCGGCACACGGGGTTCATCAAGTCCGGCCGCGGCAGGATCACCCTGCTCGACCGGGCGGGGCTGAGAACTCTCGCAGGCCGCTCCGGAGAGGAGTAAATACCCGGCATCCCCCCGCATTTATTCTGTACATTTCATTGCGCCGCAATGAAAACACATAAAATCAAATTTTGGGAGGAACAGTCATGTATTACAGCAACGGCAACTACGAAGCATTCGCGCGCCCCGAGAAACCCGAAGGAATTGAAAAGAAGCACGCCGTGATAATCGGCGGCGGCCTTGCCGGTCTTTCGGCGGCCTGCTTCCTCGTCCGCGACGCCCAGATGCCCGGCGAGAACATCACCGTCATGGAGGATATGCCCGTAGCCGGCGGCGCCTGCGACGGTATCCTGAACATCGACAAGGGCTTTATCATCCGCGGCGGCCGCGAGATGGAGAACCACTTTGAATGTCTCTGGGATCTGTTCAGAAGCATCCCCTCTATCGAGACGGAGGGCGTGTCCGTTCTGGATGAATACTACTGGCTCAACAAGCATGACCCCAACTATTCTCTCTGCCGTGTGACCGAGAGGCGCGGCAAGGACGCCCATACCGACGGCGAGTTCGGCCTGTCCGACGCTGCCTGCATGGAGATAATGAAGCTCTTCTTTATGAAAGACGAAGACCTTTACGGCAAGGCCATCAACGAGATATGGACCGACGAGGTGTTCAACTCCAACTTCTGGACCTACTGGCGCACGATGTTCGCTTTCAAGGATGAGCACAGCGCGCTCGAAGTCAAGAAGTACGTCCACCGCTTCATCCACCATATCGGCGGTCTGCCCACGCTCAAGGCGCTGAAGTTCACGAAGTACAACCAGTATGAGTCCATGATCCTCCCGATGATAAAGTACCTGCGCGGTCACGGCGTGAAGTTCATGTTCAGTACCACCGGCACCAATGTTATTTTCGACATCAACCATGCCCGCAAGGTCGCCACAAAGATAGAGTATCTTGAAAAGGGCGAGCCTAAGTCCATGGACATCGACGAGAACACCCTCGTGTTCTTCACCAACGGCTCCAACTGCTCCAACGCCACCATCGGCGATCATCACACCGCCCCCGGCTTTGATACCTCCGTCGGCGACAGCTGGAAGATGTGGCAGAACATCGCCCGTCAGGATCCCAGCTTCGGCCATCCGGATGAGTTCCTCAAGGATCCCGAGCTCACCCAGTGGGAGTCCGCAACGCTCACTACGCTCGATGAAGAGATCATCCCCTACATGGAGGCCATCTGCAAGCGCGACGTCAGAAGCGGCAAGGTAGCGACCGGCGGCATCGTCACAGCGCGTGACTCCGGCTGGCTTATGAGCTGGACTGTCAACCGTCAGCCGCACTTCAAGGTGCAGCCCAAGGATCAGTGCGTCGTCTGGATATACGGCCTGTACACCAGCCGCATGGGCGACTATGTCAAGAAGCGCATGCGCGACTGCACCGGCGAAGAGATCGCCCGCGAGTGGCTGTACCATATCGGCGTGCCCGTGGAGCGCATCGACGAGCTGGCCGCAAAGAGCTGCAACTGCGTGCCTGTTATGATGCCCAGAGTCACCACCTACTTCATCTGCCGCAAAAAGGGCGACCGCCCCGACGTCGTCCCCAACGGCGTTGTCAACTTCGCTTTCCTCGGCAACCACGCCGAGACCTTCCGCGACACCGTGTTCACCACCGAGTACTCCGTGCGTACCGCGATGGAAGCCGTCTACACGCTCTGCCATGTCGACCGCGGCGTGCCCGAGGTGTTCAACTCCGTCTATGACGTGCGCGTCCTCATGCAGAGCACAAAGAAGCTCATGGACGGCCGCCGTCTGACCGACATGAAGCTGCCTCTGCCCAAGTTCATCACAAAGCCCGTCATCCGCGCGATACTCAAGAAGGTCGACAAGACCGAGATCGGCACGCTCCTGCGCCGCTACGACATGGTCGACTTCGACCTCTAAAGTCCTCCCGCCGGTTTCCACGGTTTAATTTCCATTACCCTCGCATAAGAATGGGTGCAGCCCTCCAACCCGGAGGGGCTGCACCCGTTTTTTAATTGTGAGCAGGACGCTTTAATCTTTACAGTCAGGAACATTATTCCTTTATTGTTCGTCTAAAGCATAAAAGCATTTATAGTAACGGATGCTGTCTGATATTAAAAAGGAGGTTCGATTCACATGAGCAAGAAGAAAACACTGACAGCCGTTTTTGTGATCCTGATCTGCATCCTTATCGGCGGCGTTTTGCTGCGGCAGTACAAGCGCGCCAACACCACGGAGTGCATCTTAAAGGGGACGATCACCAGCATTGAGGATAATGTTTTCACGGTCGTGCCCGACACTTCAAATCTGAACGCCATGGGGCCGACATACCTCACGCATGCGGATTCCCTATCGTTCCGCCCGAACGGCAAAACCAAGGTATACGGCAGGTATGGCATGACTGAGGTCGACATCAGCGAGCTGCACGTCGGCGATTATGTCCAGATCCGGTTCCACGCCCCGATCCATGGTGAATATGACGGCCGTGTTTTTACGATGGACGAGATCAAGTACCAGATCAAAAGTACATAAACAACGGTCGTGCCGCGAAACGCAGCACGACCGTTGTAATTTATCTATCAATTGGTCGAATTTAATTATTCTGTTCTCTCGTCGCCCCAGAAGAACAGCGCGACCGTGCCGGGACCGGTGTGCGCGCCGATGGTGGTGCCGACGTGGTTTATCTCGACCTTGCCGTTGAGTTTCGGGAAGCGCGCCTCGACGAGGTCTGCAACCGCTCTCGCGTCGTCATAGCAGGCGGAGTTTGAGATATAGCACTTGCCGCTGTAGTCAAGGCCGTCCTGCGCGTGTTCTTCCATGCGCGCGACGATCTCCTTGATGACCTTCTTCTTGGTGCGGATCTTGCTGCGCGGGATAAGGTGGCCTCCGTTATCCATGTTAAGCAGGGGGCAAATTTCAAGCAGGCCGCCGAATACTGCCGCCGCCTTGGAGATGCGCCCGCCGCGGACGTAGCTGGAAAGGTCGGTGGAGAAGAACCAGTGGTGCAGGTACAGTCTGTTCTCCTCTATCCATGCGGCGAGCTCCTCCGCGGTGAGACCCTCGTCGCGCTTGGTCGCGGCGGTGTCCATCAGCAGGCCGTAACCGGAGGACGCGCCGAGAGAATCGACGATGTAGACCTTCCTGTCGGGGAAGCGCTCCTGCACGATGAGCGCGGCGTTGCGCGCGGAGTTGATGGTGCCGGATATACCGGAGGACAGGCAGACATGCACGATGTCCAGCCCTTTCTCAAGAAACTGCGTGAAGTAGGTCACGTACTCGGATATGTTGACCTGCGAGGTGCGCGTGTCCGCGCCCTTTGCCATTCTTGCGTAGAACTCCTCAAAGGACATGCTCACGCCGAGGTCGTCCATGTATTCCTGACCGTCTATCGCGTAATGAAAGCAGACATAATGAATGTCGCGCTCCTCGAAATGCTCCTTCGTGAGGTCAGCCGTGGAGCAGCAGCTAAGAATATAATCAGCCATTGTTGTTCTCCTTCCTCTATACCGCCGCCGGGTGCAAGACGGTATATTACTTTATTACATCATACCGTCAAAGCTTCTTTGGCGCAAGCTACGCTTTCTCCGCCCGGCTCTACACCTGTGTGCCGTGCCTTAAACGCAGGTAGAGCGCCCCGCGGGACGCTCTACCGACAGTAGAATCATTCTTTTTTTCTGTGCAGTCTCGGCAGCGTGCCGGGTTTGATGCGGATATTGCAGCTCAAAAACACGATTATCAGCGCCGGGATCGCGATCAGGAACAGCTGCCACGGCTTCTGCGGCAGCAGCACATACAGCAGGAAGAAAATACTCAGCACGAATGCCGCTATCACAAATTGCAGATACTTCGTCCGCTTGAATACGCACAGCAGCACCATGTACGTCAGCAGCGACACTGTCAGCGCCACGGCGAACACCGGCCACCACAGCGTACCCAGCAGCCACAGCACCACAAACGCTGTCAGCGACATCGTCCATATCCCGAGGATCGCTATTGCGATGATTATATCCACGCTGTACTTCGGCGCTTCCTCCTCGGGCTTCTCCTCTTTCGGCGGCTCCCAGCCGTCGTGCGAGGACAGGAGATAATCCACCGTCACGCCGAACAGCTCCGCCATCTCACTGAGCACGTATGCGTCCGGTATCGCCTCGCCGCGCTCCCATTTCGATACGGACTTATCGGAATAGTTGAGCTTCGCGCCGAGCTCGGCCTGGGTCATCCCTGCCTTTGTCCGCTGGTTTATGATATTGCTTGCGGTGACAAGCTTAAGTTCTGTAAGCTCTATCATTGCTTCTCCTGTTCCAAGCTCCGGCCTGCCGCTGCGGTCGCGCTCTGGCAGCAGGAGCTTTCTTATTTATAGCTGAGTTGGGGCTTATAAAACTCAAAGATAACGCCGTCGCGTCCCTTTTCGTTCTTCGGCTCGTGAGAGGTCCAGCCGATGTTCATCGCGCCGAGCGCCATGGACAGGCGCACCGGGAACGGCCTGCGGCCTATGCGGTAGGCAATGAACTGCGGGCGGGAGATGAAGTTCATCAGGCAGTTGCCGAGGATGAATGCCGCGGGCTTGCTGACCTCGCCCTTGTAGTTCTTCGGCGGCTGCGCGAGCTGGCCGCGGACAAGGTCCTTCGCGTGGAAGCGGAACCAACCCATTATCATGGGGTTGAAGCTCTCGACGCACACCTCGCCTCTGTAATCCGACAGGAGCGCGTAGGTCTTTCTGCACAGCTCAAGGTTGCGACGTCCGTTCTTCAGCTCGACTATCAGCGGGCCGCGCCCTTTTATCACATCGAGCACCTCGGAGAACAGCGGGATGCGGTTGTTCGTGCCGCACAGCCCGAGCGCGCGCAGCTCGTCATAGCTCTTCTCGTCGACGCGGGCGTGTACCCCGCAGACGCGGTCGAGCGTATCGTCATGGAAGACGACGACCTGACCGTCGCGACTCAGCTGCACGTCAAGCTCAATGCCGTAGCCTGCTTTTGCGGCAAGCCTGAACGCTTCGAGCGAATTTTCCGGCACGCTCATGTCGCGGCTGTGCAGCCCGCGGTGCGCGAAGTTGCGTCCCATGAACGGAGCCTTCTGCCGCTTTGTCGCCCTGCCCGGTGCGAGCAGGAACAGCGGCAGCGCCGCTGCGGCCGTAACGAGGCCGATCTTCCCAATGTTTTCGGATAAGCATTTCTTCATAGCAATAAACACCTCGCTTGAATTATTTCGGTACTCCCGACACGCCGGATCAGTCTCCGGAATCCAGTGCCTCGATACCGACAACGTTTGCGACTTTCTTTGCCTTGATGTTCTTGACAAGGCTGATGAACACGATCGCGCTGAGCGTGGTCATAACGCAGGCGTATATGGGCAGCGCTCTCCATGCGCCGGTCATGTCGAACAGGAAGCCGAGCAGGATAGGCGTCACGGTCTGGGCGGACATGCTCGCAGTGTAGTAGTACCCGGTGAACTTGCCGATCTTCTTTGACGAGCACAGCTCGACGACCATCGGGAACGAGCAGTTATGCACCAGCGCCATGCCGAAGCCCTTGATCGCCCACACCGCGTAGAGCGCCACGGGGAACGCGTATTCGCCGTGCGCGCCGACGGCGACGCCGGTCGGCGTCACAAATGACATGAACACCAGCGCGACGAAGGTGATGAGCAGGCCGCAGGAGATAGTCCACTTGCGGCCGATCTTCTCGGCGATGCCGCCGGCGATCGCAAAGCCGATGACCGAAGCCAAGCCGCCGGCGATGGTAAGCACCATCGTGGCGCTCGATGCGGAGTTGAGGTAATAGATAACGTAGTTGCCGATGTATGTGCCTATCGCGTTATCGGACATGAACCACAGGAATTCCGCGCCGAGTATCGCGAGCAGCATACGCTTGTTGGCCTTGGACATGGGCTTGTCGTCGTCGATTGGGGTCTCGACCGCGGCGAGGCGCTCGCCCTCGGCCATCTCATCCTTCATTTCTTCGGCGATCTTGTTTTCCTTTATCGTGAAGAACAGCACCAGCGCCGAAATGACCATCAGCACCGACGCGATGATGAACGGCAGCTCGATTATCCAGACTTTTCTTGCCTCGTCAGCGGCGTTGATATAGTCGCTGAGCTTGAGGAAGATACCAAGCACCGTGGCGAACGCTCCGCCAAGGTAGCCCATGATGTTTATGATGCCGTTTGCCTTGGCGCGCAGGGGCTTGGGCGTGATATCCGGCATGAGCGCGACCGCGGGGTTGCGGTACATCATCATAAATATCAGCACTATCGCCATCATCGCGACCATACCGGCAATGTTGTTATAGTGGAAGAACAGCGGGATGAACGGGAACGCCAGCGCCGCGACGGCAGTGCCGGTGAGGATATAGGGCATGCGCTTGCCTATAGGCGTCTTTGTCTTATCGGAAAGGTTGCCGAATATCGGCAGCAGGATGAGTGCGGCAAGGTTATCGCAGGCCATGATTATGCCGACCAGCCACTGGACATTGAGGATCTTCGCAGGGTCGCCTGCCTTGAGCTCCGCCGAGGAGATACCGTACATTCTTCTTGCGAAGATGTCCGTCAAAAAGGTCGGGCACCAGGAGTCATACACCTGCCAGAGCAGCAGGATGCCGAAAAAGGCGAAGCCTATCAGGAACGTTCTCCTGTAATTGAGCTTCAGCGGTGAATCGTTAGCGGTCTTGTCCATAACACACCTCAGGCAAATTTTTTATCGTGTGCCCGCCTGCTCATTCGCATTCGGGCATAAGCTCCTTGGATATTACGGAGAGCATATTGTCGAACTTCTCGACATCCTCCGCGCTGAAGCGCTCCTTTATGCGCTCCATGACGGTCATCTCATAGCTGCTGAGCAGCCCCGCATAGTTATAGAACTTCTCTGAAAGCACAAGGTGATACTCGCGCCTGTCAACAGAGGAGTTCTGGCGTTCGAGATAACCCTTGCGTATAAGGCTGTTGACCTTATATGTAGCGTTCGACTGCGAGATATTCAGAAAGTCCGCGAACTGGCCGACCGTCGGCTCATCCAGCATCTTTATGACCTCCAGCGAAAACGCCTCCATTGCTGAAAGCGAGCCTTCCCTCTCTCGCACGAGCTCAAAAACCCGGCGGTAAAAATTGAGCTTGAACTTATCATATACTTCAACAAAATTCTTTTCCAGCATTGCAGCGCCCTCCGAAATCTTAAATGTATTCTATACCAAATTGCCGCGTTTGTAAATTGAGATAATTAAAATTTTAGGACAAAAAGCACCCTGCCGCCGCGCGTAATGCACATCGGCAGGGTGTTTGTCTGGTTTTTATTCGGCGGCGCTGTCCTCGCTCTCGGAGATGCATTTTTCCTCGCAGTCTCTCTGTGCCTGTATCAGGATGTTCATTGCTTTCTCCGCGGCACGCATCGAGGAGAAGCCTTTGAAAGCCTTGATTTACCGCTATTTCCTCCCGGCTAATTTTCCGGGGCTTGTTCCGAAGCTCTCTCGGAAGGCGCGGTGAAACGCGGAGTAATCCGCAAAGCCGCTCTCAGAAGCCGCCTTGCCCGCGCTCACGCCCTCGCGGATGAGCCGCGCGGCGTTCATGAGCCGCTTCTGCCGTATATACGCATGCACCGTGCTGCCGGTCTGCGCCTTGAAAAGGCGCATGAAATGATAGCGGCTGAGAAACACCCGCTCGGCAAGTGCATCCACGGTCAGCTCCTTGCGGAAGTTCTCGTTTATGTATGAGAGCGCCTGCTGTATCTTCGCATCGTACCCGGACTGCCCGGCGCGCGGCTCCTCGGCTTCGGCGAGCCGGCTTATCTGTATGAGCAGCTGGATGATGAGCGTCTCGCGCAGCGTCTGCGCGCCGAAAAGCTCATCCCCGGCAGCGCGCTCATAGGCCGCGATCGCCGCTTTGAGTGCTTCTATCTGCTCGGCGTTCGGCGTCAGCAGGTGACGGGAGCGCTTATCGGCAAGCTCGAAGCTGTCAAACAGCCCCGCACCCGGCATGCTGCGCTCGAAGTGCCCGCGGTCAAGGTAGATTATTATCCTCTCATAGGGTACGCTCTTGTCGATCTCGGCCTTGTGTATCGTGTGGTGCCCGACGAGCAATACATCCCACGGGTGCAGCTCGTAGCTGCTGCTCTCGACGCGATAATCCACCTTGCCGGAGATAAGGATGATGAGCTTATCGAACTCATGGAAATGGAAGTCGAGCTCCTGTCCGGCAGTGTCCCTGAGATGGAAATAATGATAGCTCTCGCGCAGATATCCGGCTCTGTTTATAGCAGTTTCCACAGCACTCACCTCTGATAAATATTATACAGCACTTTTTGCAATGTTTCAAGCACATAGCACAATTTACTTTGCAAATCGAGCGAATATAATATAGCACATAAATTTGTAAAGGGGCGTCAGCCATGAACAACTCAGAATCCTTCTTCAAGCGCTATTGGTTCATAATCTCCATGCTCGTCGGCATCGTCGCCGGCTGCATCGTCGGCGCGGTATGGCCGGGAGCGACCGCTCTTGAGCCGCTGGGCACGGTGTTCATAAACATGATGTTCTGCGTCGTGGTGCCGATGGTGTTCTGCTCCATCTCCTCCGCCATTGCGAACATGGGCAGCGCGAAGCGCGCGGGCAAGGTGCTCGGCGTCACCGTCGCGGTGTTCGCCGTCACGGCTGCGATCGCGGCACTGCTGATGTACATAGTCGTGCGCATATTCCCGCTGGTTCAGGGCACATACGTTGTCACTGAGGGCGAGGTCGGCTCGACGCTCGGCGTGGCCGATATGATAATCAACTTCTTCACCAAGCCCGACTTTACGGAGCTTCTCAGCCGCAGGGCTATCCTGCCCCTGATCGTCGCGGCGATAATCTTCGGCTTCGGCATACAGATGGCCGGCGGCCCCGCGACCAAGACCGCGCAGCTGCTTGAGGACATCACCAACTGCATTATGAAGACCGTCAAGATCATCACCTACTATGCGCCTATCGGCTTCTTCGGTTTCTTCGCATACCTCGTCGCAAGCTACGGTCCCTCCCTCATCGGTGACTACAGCCGCACCCTTATCATCTACTACATCATGTGCTTTGTATATATGCTTGTCTCCTCCCCGATATACGCCCGCTTCGGCGGCGGCAAGGGCGCGGCCAAGGTCATGTTCAAGCACCTGTTTGCCCCGGCCATGACGGCCTTCGGTACCTGCTCCTCCGTTGCGACCATCCCGACCAACATGGAAGCTGCCGACGACACCGGCATCTCCAGCGACGTGCGCGACATCGTCCTGCCTATGGGTGCGACGATGCACATGGACGGCTCCGCGATGAGCGCGATAGTCAAGGTCGCGTTCCTGTTCGGCATCTTCGGTCAGGACTTCGGCACATGGGAAGCAATACTCGCGATAATCGTTGCGGTGTTCTCCTCGGTCGCGATGTCCGGCATTCCCGGCGGCGGCGGTACAGGCGAGCTCGTTGTCTGCTCCATCTTCTTCCCGGATCAGCTGGCCATCGCCTACCCGATAGCCATTGCGCTCGGCAACCTCGTCGATCCTCCCGCCACGATGGTGAACGCAGCAGGTGACTACGTCGTCTCCTTCATCGTCTCCCGCTACGTCGACGGCAAGGATTGGCTCCAGAAGCAGCTGCACAAGGATACCGTCTCCGCGGAATAAACGTACAGCATATAAAATGACCGGACTCAGCTTTTGCTGAGCCCGGTCATTTTATATGCCCGCGTCAATCGTCGCGGCCTATGCGTTCAAGCTCGGTGTCCTTTTTCCACAGGTAGCTCAGCCTCAGCTCCTCGCCGCGGCTGATGCGGCGGAAATTCTCCGTGTGCTTTATGAAGACCGGCACAAAGGGGATCGCAAGGATCGCAGCACCCGCCCAATTGCCGGTCGTCGTGCCATAGTACACAGGCCAGATCACCGACATGGAGACGGTCGAGACGGCGATATAGTTCGACACAAAGCCTATCAGCACAGCGATGGCGAGCATCAGCAGAAAGACCTTGGCGCTGTGCGCAAGCACCACACCGCCGAGACAGGCAAAGCCCTTGCCGCCGCGAAAGCCCAGAAACACCGGGAACATATGCCCGATGACGCAGGACACGCCGGTTATCTGCCACGCGTATTCCAGCTCCGGCAGGAGCACCGCGCCGAGCTTGCATGCAGCCGTGGCCTTGAGTATATCAAACAGCGCGACGAATATGCCCGCGGCCTTGCCCGCCATGATGACGGTGTTCGACGCCCCGGCGTTGCAGGAACCGGAGGTGCGCACATCGTAGCCCTTCTTGCGTCCGATAAGGTAGGACGGGCTTATGCAGCCGATGAGATAGCCCATAAGCACACACAGCAGCAGACGCCATAGACTGAATGTCATTTCAATTCACTCTCCCAAAACAAAGCGTTCTATCCCGCGCGCGACTCCGGCTTCGGCATTCGAGACCGCCACCCAGTCGGCAGCGGCGCGCAGCTCCTCAATGGCGTTCTCCATCGCAACGCCGATGCCCGCAAAGCGGATCATGTCTGCATCGTTGCGGTCATCGCCGAAGGCAAGGACCTCCTCAGGTCTGATGTCCAGCCGCCTGCACAGCGCGGCGAGTCCCTGACCTTTGGTCGCGGCGGAGCTGTTGACTTCGATATTGAAGGGCACGGACGTCGTGAACGCCATGCCGGGGAACATGCCCGGCAGCTCCTCGAGCTGGCGCGCCCGCTCCTGCATATCGGTGAAATAGAACTGAAGCTTCTGAACGCTCCCGCCCTTCTGGCGCAGAAACTCCTTCAGCTCCGGCACGCTCCTGCGCAGCGTGAGGACAAGCTCCAGGATGCCGGGGTCGGGTACGAAGTCCCGTGCGCGCGCCTGCATACCGGCGGACATATAGCCCCAGCCGTCCTGATAGCAGTCATAGGGAATGCCCAGCCCGTCCTCATAGCGCAGGAGACTGAGCGCCTCCTCAAGCGGTATCTCCGCGCGCGCGACGGCTTTATCCTCCAGCGCGTCATAGACGAACGCACCGTTTGCCGTAACATAGTAGCGGATAAACGGCAGTTCGCGTATCTGCTGCGGGACGCCGCCTACTATCCGCCCTGTCGCCGGGACTATGACGACGCCCTTTGCGGCGGCCTCTTCCAGCGCCCTTATATTGTCCGGGGGGATATTCTTCTTCGGGTCAAGGAAAGTCCCGTCAAGATCAAATGCGATAAGCTTTATGCCCATTATATACTCAGCCTCGTTTCTTTACCGATATTATCCACTATTCCGAAGCTTTTGGCAAGTGCTTTTTATAGATATAGCAAGTCCACCGCATCGTGTTCGACGCGGTGGGCTTGTTCGTTATTCTTCGGTTTTCTCCGGTTCTTTTCCGCTGCGGTAATCATCAAAGAACCTGCGGAAGATGTCCAGCAGCTCCTTGTTCTTGCCGTGCAGCCCTGTCTCTTTATTATAGTAGGCGCAGACATCGTCGATATCCGGCAGATAGGGCAGCGGGAAAATGTCGATATTCTTAAGATAATCCGCCTGAAGCTCGGGTGCGAGCATGTCCCAGAAGATGCGCGCGTAGACAAGCACGCCAAGGCCGGAGTTTGCGAGCTGGAAAGCGTTCTCGACATTCGTCAGCTCGCACACAAAGCATGGGTTTATATCATAATACTTGAGGTAACTGTTGAGTGCCCTGCCGCCCGAGGACTGGCGCGGTATCTTTATAAACGGTGCCTTCTCAAACCACGTGAGGTCCGCGCACTCGGAAAAGCGCTCTTTTATCTCGTCGTACTGATCCCCGGCAAGCTCACGCATTATCTGCTTCGGCACGACCAGCACCTGCTCCTTCTTGCAGAGGGTCACCGTGTCATAGTTATCGGGCGCGCCGTTTATCGAGCCGATGACGAGGTCGACCCCGTCGTATATGATCGACTTGTGCAGCACCTCCGGCGACTCCTCGCTGACCTTGACATAGGTATCCGGGTGCTCCTTGAGGTATTCCGGCAGGACATACGGCAGGATCGCGCGGGCGATGGTGTGCTCAATGCCGACATGGATGAAATGCGAGCCGCTGAAGCTGTGGCTGGAGCTCTCCTCATACTGCTGCTTGAGCTGGAGGATCTCCTTTGCGGTCTGCAAAAACTGCTTCCCGTCCGGCGTGAGGCTGAGCGGACGGCTGCGCACAAACAGCGTCGTCCCCAGTTCCTCTTCCAGCTTCGCTATCTGCTTTGACAGCGACTGCTGCGAAATGAACAGATGTTTCGCGGCTGTAGAAAAGCTTTTCTCGTCGGCCACGGCGGTGAAACTTTTCAGCAATGAAAAATCCATTATAAATAAACGCTCCGCTTTTTCATTGTATGGGGCCTCAGCAGGCAAAAAATGCGTCCGCCGTTTTGCCCGCATACATTGTTGAGTATAGCACCTTGTCTTATCGCTGTCAAAGCTTTTTAGCGGACAGTCCTGTTTTGATTTTCACATTATATTATATGCACAAAGCTGCCGGACTTTCGGGCTTGTTTATGGGTCAATACAGGAAAGTGTAAATTTACTCTTGCAAAATTAAACTTTCGGTTGTATTATAAATGCAGAAAGGGAGTAATTCAGAAACCTGTCCAAAATTGCAGCTTCCCTTTTGTTGATTTTTAGGAGGTACCAGTATGAAAAAAGTTATTGCACTTTTGCTTGCACTTGTTATGGTATTTGCGCTGTGCGCCTGCGGCAGCTCCAGCTCCGCTCCGGCTTCTTCCGACAGCAGCGCAAAGAAAGAAGCGCTCACTTTCACCACCGGCGGTGAAGCGGGCACCTATTATGCTTTCGGCAGCGTGCTTGCCCAGTACGTTTCCAATAACAGCGACCTGAGCGTTACCGCCATCACCGGCAACGGCTCCAAGGCAAACGTCGAAGACCTCGACGCCGGCGATGTACAGCTCGGCTTCTGCCAGTCCGACGTTATGAGCTACGCCTATGACGGCACCAACCTCTTCGCCGAGACCGGCGCTGTCGGCAGCTTCTCCGTCGCAGCCGCGCTCTACATGGAGCAGGTACAGATCGTCACCATGAACCCCGACATCAAGACCGTTGCCGACCTCAAGGGCAAGATCGTCTCCATCGGTGCTCAGGGCTCCGGTGTTTACTTCAACGCAATTGACGTCCTCGGCGCATACGGCATGACCGAGGCCGACATCACCCCCGTTTACCAGAGCTTCGGCGACAGCGCCGAGAGCCTGAAGGATAAGAAGATCGACGCGGCCTTCATCGTCTCCGGCGCTCCCACCACTGCTATCGTTGACCTGTCCACCAGCGCTCAGGTCTACCTCGTCAGCATCGATGACGAGCACATGGATAAGCTCCTCGCCAGCAGCCCCTACTACTCCGCTTACACCATCGCCGCTGACGTCTACGGCACCCCTGAGGATGTCCAGACCGTCGCAGTCGCGGCAGTCGTCCTCGTCCGTGACGATGTCTCCGACGACGATGTCTACACCTTCGTCTCCACCATCTTCGACAATATCGATGCTATCTCCGAGCAGCACGGCAAGGGCGCTGAGCTGAGCCTTGAGTTCGCTTCCTCCATGACCAGCGTCCCCTACCACCCCGGCGCTGCGAAGTACTTCGCCGAGAAGGGCTTTGAGGTCGCGACCAAGTAAGCTTTACCCTCAGCACTACATAGACAAATGCGCTGGAGCCTCAGCAATGGGGCTCCGGCGTTAACAGCTTTTTTCCTCTTAGCCCATGAGCGTGCAAATTTGCGGTTTCTTTACGCCGGAGCGGCTTCCTTAACTTGCACACGCGCCGTCTTTCATGCATGATATATTGGGAAGTTATTAAATATTGAACGGAAAGGGGCATACATAATGCCAAGCAAGAATCATTTTCACATCCGAACGGCAGACGAAGTCGTCGACACCAGCGTAGATATTGAGGTCGACGTAGGCACGGCTGCGGATGTTGAAGCTGTCATGCGTAAGTACGACCGCGAATCCAACACGCGCACATGGGAGGGTACTCCGGGAATAGTTGTCCGCGTCATCATGGTCATTTTCTCGCTGTACTGCATCTGGTCTACGCTCTTCAGCGTCGCGGCTATCGAGAAGCGCCTCACCGCGTTCATCGCCTGCGTCATCATCATGGGCTATATGACCTACCCCGCCTCGAAGCACCATGTCCGCCACAACTATATTCCGTGGTTTGACTATGTACTTATGATAGTCGGCGCGGCGAGCTTCTTCTACTACTGCTTTGCCTATGACTCTCTCGTCATGGTCCTGACCAGCGCATCGAAGATCACACCGCTCCAGATCGCCGTCGGCATCATCGGCATCCTCTGCCTGATGGAGCTGTGCCGCCGCTGCGTCGGTGTGCCGATCCTCTGCGTCGCCGCCGCGCTGATAATCTACACCTTTGCAATCGGCACCCCGCTCAAGCGCGTGCTCTATACCCTGTTCTATACCACCAGCGGCGTCATGGGCACTCCTATCCAGGTCTGCGCAAAGTACATCGTTGTGTTCATCATCTTCGGCGCGTTCCTTGAGCGCACCGGCATTGCGGCTTTCTTTATAGACCTTGCAAACTCCCTCGTCGGCCGCTTCTCCGGCGGCCCGGCCAAGGTTGCGGTCATCTCCTCCGCGCTGTGCGGCATGGTCTCCGGCTCCTCTGTCGGCAATACCGTCACCACCGGCTCCGTCACGATCCCGATGATGAAGAAGACCGGCTATAAGCCCGAGTTTGCAGGCGCTGTCGAGGCCGCGGCCTCCACCGGCGGCCAGATAATGCCGCCTATCATGGGCGCTGCCGCGTTCCTTATGGCCGAGTACATGAACGTCACCTACGGCGAGGTCGCGCTGCGCGCCATCCTCCCGGCCGTGCTGTACTTCACCGGTATATTCATCGCCGTTCACCTTGAGGCGAAGAAGCTCCGCCTGAGCGGCATCCCCAAGGAAGAGCTGCCTGTTATGAGCAAGCTCATCAGGAAGATATATTTGCTCCTCCCGCTGGTCGTGCTCGTATGGCTCGTCACCACCAACACCCGCACGATGCAGTTTTCCGCGACCGTCGCGATCCTCGTCGCCATCGTCGTGAGCCTTTTCGACAAGGACAACCGCATCACCCCCGCCAAGATATTTGAGGCTCTCGAAGCCGGCGGCAAGGGCACCATCACCGTCGCCGTCGCCTGCTGCATGGCGGGCATCATCGCCGGCTGCATCACCGCCACCGGCCTTGCCTCCAAGCTCATCAGCGCCGTCGTGTCCATCAGCAATCAGGTCTCCTTCGTGAACCCCCAGTTCATTGCGATGTTCCTCACGATGATCTGCTGCATCATCCTTGGCATGGGCGTGCCGACCACAGCTAACTACTGCATCATGGCCTCCACCTGCGCCCCCATCCTCATCACCATGGGCGTACCCAAGATCTGCGCGCACTTCTTCGTGTTCTACTTCGGCATCGTCGCGGACATCACCCCGCCCGTTGCGCTGGCAGCTTACGCCGGCTCCGCGATAGCGAAGTCGAACCCGATGAAGACCGGCATCAACGCGACAAAGCTTGCCATCGGCGCATTCATCGTGCCGTACATCTTCTGCCTGAACCCGGCAATGCTGCTCATTGACGTTACGGCGTTCGGCATAATCCAGATCGTCATAACCTCTCTCGTCGGCATCTTCGGCGTCGCCGCGGCAATGAACGGCTTCCTGTTCAAGAAGCTCGAATGGCCGTGCAGAGTGCTTATCTGCATAGGCGGTCTGCTTATGATGGATCCGACCGCGATCACTGACGTTATCGGCATCGTGCTCTTCGCGGCAGTCTTCGCATGGCAGTACTTCGGCGCAAAGAAAGAGCGCGCCGCTGCCTGAGTCTGACATACTGAAAAACGAAAACCGGAGTCCGGCAAATATGCCGAACTCCGGTTTTATTATCTTCCTGATTTTCTCACACAAGATACACCCTGTGGCAGCTGCCCGCGCCGAATACGTTCTCCATCGCGGCCTTGTATTCTGCGAAGTATTCATCCGGCATGAGCGCCTGCACACAGCCGGCAAAGCCGCCGCCGTGGACGCGCCATGCTCCCTTGCCGTCAAGCAGCTTCTTTGAAAGCTCAAGCCCCTGCGCAAGCTTGGTATCTCCGGTGGCGCTGGTAATAATATTATTGAGCAGCTCCTCCGAGCTGCGGCCCGATTCGTTCATCAGGCGCATGTATTCCGCTCCGTCCCCAGCGACGAGCGCGTCACGCATTCTCGGGACACGGTCATTCTCATCGAAGAAGTGCATCGCGCGGCGCACCGGACGATCCGAGGGATCCCAGCCCTTGCCGCGGAACTCCGCCGGGTCGACATCCGCAAGCACGCCCTTGTCGAAAAGGTTCGCGATATAGACCATGTCACCCGGGATGCGGGCATATGAGGTGTCGAGCCCCGCATGGCTGCCGCCCGTATCGGTCAGGCACAGCGTCAGCCCCATGGAGCTGAAATCGGCCTTTATCGGCGTCATCTCGCCGGTCTTGAAATCCACATACAGCGTATGGCCGAGGGCGCACACGAGCTGGCTCATAAGGCCGCAGGGCTTGCCGAAATAGCGGTTCTCCGCCTCCTGCCCGGCGCGGGCGATAACGACGGGGTCGACCTTGCCGTCATTGAACAGAGCGCTGAGAGCGCTGCCAATAAGCACCGAGAACGCCGCCGAGGAGCTCAGCCCCGCGCCGACCGGCAGCGTGGACTTGATGACGGCGTTGAAGCCGCCGACTTTCAGCCCCAGCTCGGCAAACGCGCTCACGACGCCGCGGACGAGAGCCTTGGGCGTACCGAACTCGGTCGTCCTGACAAGCAGGTGGTCACAGCGGACGTCAAAGCTATTGAAGCCCTCCGACTGCACATGGATCATTTTGCTGCCGTTTGTCTCACAGACGGCGTATAAACCAAGGTCGATCGCCGAGGCGAGCACCCGCCCGTTCTGGTGATCGGTATGATTGCCGGCAAGCTCGGTCCTGCCGGGAACAAAAAGCTCTTTTTTCATATGTACACATCCTCGGTTCTGCACATTTGCTCAATCTTTCCTATATATCAGAATATACCAAATTTCACTTTAAGTCAATAAAAACCGCTTTATTTTGCGCAAATCAAGACAATTGTTTAACACTCCGCACAAATACCTTGCCTTATTTACGTGCAGAATATATAATAGGGTTTAAGAGAAAATTTTACGACTTTTTTGCACCGTGGAGGTAAGATATGAAAAGCGCTAACGGCATCAATTTGACCATGCTCTGCGATTTCTATGAGCTGACTATGGGCAACGGCTACTTTGCCGACGGCATGCAGGACCGCATCTGCTACTTCGACATTTTCTACCGCGACGTTCCCGACAGCGGCGGGTACGCCGTCGCCGCGGGGCTGGAGCAGATAGTCGACTATGTCGAGAAGCTGCACTTTGACGAGGAGGACATCGCCTACCTGCGCTCGCGCGGGATCTTCAGCGAGGGCTTCCTTGACTATCTGCGCGATTTCAAATTTACCGGAGATATCTGGGCGATCCCCGAGGGCACGCCCATCTTCCCGATGGAGCCTGTCATCACCGTCCGCGCCCCGGCGATACAGGCGCAGCTGCTGGAGACCTACCTGCTGCTCGAGTTCAACCACCAGAGCCTGATCGCCACAAAGGCGAGCCGCGTCTGCCGCGCAGCCCAGGGCCGCGCCGTGCTTGAGTTCGGCTCGCGCCGCGCGCAGGGCATCGCGGGCGCCGTCACCGGCGCGAGGGCTACGTTCATCGGCGGCTGCGCAGGCACTGCATGCACCGTGTCCGATCAGGTCTATGGCGTTCCCGCCGCGGGGACGATGGCGCACTCATGGGTACAGATGTTCGACTCCGAGTACGACGCTTTTGTCAGCTACTGCAAGACCTATCCGAACAACGCCGTCCTGCTCGTGGACACTTTCAACACCCTCAAGTCCGGCATACCCAATGCCATCCGCGCGTTCAATGAGGTGCTCCGTCCTATGGGCATCACCAAGTGCGGCATCCGTCTGGACTCCGGCGACATGGCCTATCTCACCCAGCGCGCGCGCAAAATGCTCGACGACGCCGGCTGGCCGGGCTGCACCATCACCGTCTCGAACTCCCTTGACGAGCGGCTCATTACCGAGCTTATCCGTCAGGGCGCAAAGATCGATTCCTTCGGCGTCGGCGAGAGACTGATAACCTCCAAGAGCGCCCCGGTCTTCGGCGGCGTGTATAAGCTCTGCGCCGTCGAAAAACCGGACGGCGAGATCGTCCCGAAGATCAAGCTCAGCGAAAACGTCGGCAAGATCACGAACCCCGGCTTCAAGAAGGTGTACCGCTTCTTCGACCGGGAGAGCGGCATGGCCGAGGCAGACTATATCTGCATGCACGACGAGACCGTTGACGACTCTCAGCCGCTTGAGATATGCGACCCGCACGACCGCTGGAAGAAGAAGACCATGCGCAACTTCCGCGCGGTGGAGCTTCAGGTGCCGGTGTTCAAAAACGGTGAGTTGGTCTATGACCTGCCCGCCCTCGGCGATATCAAGAAGCGCTGCGCCGAGCAGATAGACACGCTCTGGCCTGAGGTCAAGCGCTTTGACTATCCGCACCAGTACTATGTTGATCTCTCGCCGAAGCTCATGGCGCTGAAGGACAAGA